>ERZ1023235.19-NODE-19-length-69244-cov-148.899059_pt1 | contig 69244 bp, 87 predicted proteins | sample MGYA00380453_ERZ1023235 | MGnify/ENA primary metagenome ERZ1023235 (study PRJEB33173, sample SAMEA4830358) | metagenome | study: EMG produced TPA metagenomics assembly of the PRJEB25223 data set...
AATCAATCAATCAATCAATCAATCAATCAATCAATCAATCAATCAATCAATCAAATTGTAGGATTTGTTAAAACTTGCTGCAAGCCTGAGGAAGTATTTCATTTTCTTCATCAGCATTCCATTCCTTTTTCCTCCATTGGAGGAATGACCAATCAAAATGTTCTACTTAATATTTCTGGAGTTAAGTTTGTATTAAGGATCCCTAATGCCGTAAATTTGTCACTTATAAATCGAGAATATGAGGCATTCAATAATGCACAGACATATCGTGCTGGTTTGAATGTAGAAACTCCCGTATTAGATGCCAAAAGTGGCGTAAAACTGACTCGTTATTTAGAAAATAGTAAGCCTTTAAGTCAAACAGAATTAAACGAACAAAGTTGTTTGTCTCAAGTTGTGAATAATTTATGTCGTTTACACAACAGTGAATTTGTTTTTCGCAATGTATTTAGCGTATTCGATGAGTTCCGCCAGTATTTTTCATTGCTAGAAAACAAATCCGCTTTTTTTCAAGCAGATCCTAGAATGGATAAACTTTCAGCCGTATTCTGGCAATTTGAAGAAATCAATAAAGAGATAATTTTACGTCCGTGCCACAATGATTTAGTCCCTGAAAATATGTTATTACAAGATGATCGGCTATTTTTTATCGATTGGGAATATTCGGGCTTAAATGATCCGCTATTTGATATAGCTACTATCATTGAGGAAGCTCATTTATCGAAAGAAGCTGCTGATTTTCTATTAGAAACCTATTGCAATCAAACAAATAAATATCACAAGACAGAATTTCAAATCGCTCACAAACGGTTAAAAATCCATCGTTTTTGCCAAAATGTATTGTGGTTTTTATGGACAAAAGTAAAAGAAGAACACGGCGAGAATTTTGGCGATTATGCGTTAAAACGCTTAGACGCAGCATTTAAACTGTTAGAGGAATTGCCATAATGCGTGGCTATCTCTTTGGCATACTGTCCGCTGTATTTTGGGCATTATCTGGACTGTTGTATAACGAATTGCCATTAAGTGAATATACTGCGTTAGGGAAAGTAATTTCATTACTTTTTTTAATTGATTTTTGCTCGTTATTAGTTATCGGCATCACATTATGGCGAAAAAGTGCGGTAGATTTTCAAGGCGTTTTTTGGCGACCTGCGTTATCTGGCGTATTAGGCGGACCAATAGGAATGTCTGCCTATTTATTAAGCATTCATTATTTAACAATCTATTATGCTGCACCGCTTTCATCTCTCTTTCCTGTTTTCGCTGCGTTAATGTCTTATTGGATTCTAAAAGAAAAAATTACCAAAACAGCCCAATTCGGATTCGCCTTGGCTATTATTTCTTCTTCGTTGCTTGCTATTGAAGTAGGACAAGAAATAACCTTTAATACTATCGGTTTTATTTTTTTAATAATTTGTATATTAGGGTGGTCATCTGAAATAGTGATATCCTCCTATACAATGCGTTCTCTCTCTGGACTTCAGGTGTATTTTTTAAGACTATGTGGTTCAACTATTGGTTATTTATTGATTCTATTTATTCTTTCCTTGAAAAATTTCTCACTAGATATACTTAGTTTTAATTATGTACAAATTGCTGGTGTAATAATCTTTGGGGCATTATCTTACTACTGCTATTACCAAGCGATTTATCTGTTAAAACCAATCAAAGCAATGGCATTAAATATCACATATTCTGTATGGGCAATTGGACTTGGTTATCTTATCTATCAACAGCCAATTAAGCCCATTACCTTACTACTTACCTTATTATTAAGTGCAGGAGTGATCGTTACACTTTATTACAAAGGGGAACAAAAATGAATGCAATCATTTTAGCAGCAGGATTAGGCAGTCGTTTTAAAGACATCACTCAAAGCACACATAAATCATTGTTAGATATTCACGGCACACCTAACTTGGAACGAACACTGGCGTTTTTACAGCAAGCAAATATTGATAAAATTGTCATTATTACTGGGCATTTGCACGAACAATTCAATTATCTACAAGAAAAATATAATTGCACTCTAATTCATAATGAAAAATATCGAGAATATAACAGCATTTATTCCTTTTCTCTGGCACAAGACTTCTTTAATGATTGTTATGTTATTGATGCGGATGTAGTGCTTAATCGAAATATTTTTCTAACGAAACCATCACACAGCAGATATTTCACGGTTATCCGTTCTAAAACGCACAATGAATGGCTACCGATTTTAAATAGTAATGGGCAAGTAATACGTATTGAGATTGGATCATTAAACCAGTCTAGCTTGTCAGGGGTATCTTATTGGACAACTCGGGATTGCGATATCATTCTAACTTTGCTCAAAGAATACACAAGTGAAGTGCGGTTAAAAAATCCAAAACTTTATTGGGATACCATTCCGATGGAATATATAGAGAAATTAAATATCTATACGGAACAACTTAACAGTGATGATATATTTGAAATGGATAACCTTGATGACTATCACCACATTTTACAAAAATTGACACCAAACAAGGAAAAATAATGAAAAAATTAACGCTCAGAGAACAACAACTCGTTTGTCTCAATATATTAGATTATTTCCACGCATTATGTGAGCGACACCAAATTCACTATTCTCTTGGTGGTGGAACATTAATCGGTGCAATACGCCACAAAGGCTTTATCCCTTGGGATGATGATATTGATGTTTATATGCACCGTGATGAATATCAAAGGTTCGTTGATGTTTGGTTTCAAGAAACTCACGAATACTACAATATGGAAACGGCAGAAGATATACTTGCTCAAAAGACTGGAGAAATGGCAAAAATCTTTGATTGTCGTACTCAAATAACCGAAATTGCTGGAAAAAAAAGTGCAATGTTTATAGATATATTCATCTATGATGGGGTGCCAAATGATCCAAAGATCATCTGCTCTTTTATGAAAAAACATAGAAGAACTCATCGTCGTTTCTATTCTTGCAAGAAAAGATGGTTAAGAGAAAAAGAAAATACCTTATGGAAAGCAATACTTAATAAATTGAGCCATTTAATATTTTCCAAAATGCAAAAAAATCTAGAGCAATTTCAAATAACATATCCGATAAAACAATGCGATTATATTGGTCTTGTATTATCTGATTATGACGATTGCGGAGGATGGCAAAAATCTTATATGCCGAAGGAATATTTTAACCATGTTATTTATAAAGAATTTGAAGGACGACAATTTCAAGTAATGAATGGATATCACGAACACTTAACACAATATTATGGAGATTATATGAAGCTTCCACCAGAAGAAGACCAAAAGCCATATCATATTCAAGAAGCGTATATTTTGTAAGCGAAAGGGCAGATTTAATTCTGCCCTTTTTCAATTATTACTTCACTTTTCCACAATTCAAACAATACAAATACTGACCTTTAGGATCATTAAATTTAGTTAATACATTCAATTCTTTTTGTAATTTTTGAATTGGAGCAGGCAAACCAAGCCATTTAACTAACTGCTCTTGCGCCCCTTTTTTAGTATCGCGCAATAAGGTGCTAATTAAACCAACGTTATCATCTGTAAACCATTCCACGCTAAAATCTTGCACGGCAGTATCTTGGCGTTGATTCACTAATTGCTCTGCTTTATTGACCGCTTCATTAAAAGAACCTATCTCATCCACTAAACCATTTTGGAATGCATCACTGCCCAACCAAACCTGCCCTTGAGCAAGTTTATCTACTTGTGTTTTAGAAAGCTGGCGACCTTTGCTGACAATTTCTAAAAATCTGTCATAACCGTACTCAATTTCTGTTTGATAAATATCTTGCACGGGTTTTGCTAATGGAGAAAACGCAGATGTATTAGCTAATTCAGTGGTTGAAACACCATCTGCATTCACGCCTATTTTCTTAATACTATTTTCGAAAGTCGGGAACATCGTGAAAATACCGATAGAACCCGTAATTGTATTTGCATCGGCAATAATATAATCTGCAGTGGATGAAATCCAATAACCACCTGATGCTGCCATTGCACCCATAGATACGATGACAGGCTTTCCAATTTTCTGTAAGTTTTCAGTTTCTTGTCGGATAATTTCAGAAGCAAAAGCACTTCCGCCAGGTGAATTAACGCGTAGAATCACGGCTTTCACAGAATTGTCATCGTGGGCTTTACGAAGAATTCGTGCAATAGTATCACCACCAGCATTTTCTTCATCACTTTCTCCATCAATAATCGTTCCTTCAACATTCACAACCGCAATTTTATTCGGTACGTTGTAATGTTCTAAACGATCAGGCAGTTGAGTCAAATAATCATCAAATTCGATAAGGTTCGCTTTTCCATCACTTCCTTTGCCAAAAAGTGCGGCTAGTTTTTTATCTAAATCCAAACGAGTTACAACATCAGTTACTAATCCACGTTGTTGTGCGTATGCCGTACTATTGCCTTTTAACGCTTTAAGTTCTGCAAGATACTGTTTCGCATTCGGCAAAATGCGATCTTTCTTAATATTACGATTTTCACTGACGGATAAAACATAATTATTCCACATTTCGCCTAACCAACGTTGCATATTTGCTTTTGCCTCAGCTGACATATCGTTGCGTAAAAATGGTTCTACCGCGGATTTATAAGTCCCCACGCGGAAAATATGTGGTGTAACGGCTAATTTGTCGAGCATCTCTTTGAAATATAAATTCTCTTGCGATAAACCGTGAATATCCACGCTTCCAATTGAATTTAAATAAATTTCATCAGCAAAGCTCGCTAAATAATATTGTCCTTGTGAATAATTATCCGCATAGGCGATCACTGGTTTCCCTGCATTTTTAAACTGGCTGATAGCGCCACCAATAAAATCTAATGCGGGTAAATCCGCCCCTTCAAAATAATTAAGATCTAACACTAATCCTTTAATTTTAGGATCATCTTCCGCTTGTTGAATGGCAAATACCACATCAAAAGTCGAAATTTTTCGAGGGACGTGTTCGCCATTCAATTCGCTTAACGCATCTTGCCAACGAAGTGTTTCATCTCGGTTGTCCGCTAAATAACCATCTAAATTGAGCAATAATGCGCCTTCGCTCGTTAATGCAGTAGATTTTTTCCCGCCACTTGAAAAGCTAATAATCGCCACTAGCAATAGTACAAAGCCTAAAAACACAACATTCATCACAAGATCACGAATGAAACACAGCACTTTCCAACAAAATTTTAATACTCGAAACATACAAATTACCTTTAAAAAATTTGCACTAGCGTATCACAAAGCCTTGTCAAAAACTATGCTATAATCCACCGCACTTTTATTCATAGGGAATAATAAAATGGATGCACTTACACTTTTAACCACAAGAAAATCAAATAAAAAATTAACCACACCTGCACCTAATGCAGAACAGCTTGAGCGTATTTTCGAAGCAGCAATGCGTGCGCCAGATCACGGAAAATTACATCCTTATCATTTTATTGTAATGGAAAATGAGAGCTTAAATAAATTAGAAACGCTACTTAAAGCTGCCGTTGTAGAATTTGATCTTGGGGAAGAAAAATTGATAAAAGCAGAAAACCTAGCACATCGCGCACCTATGGTTATTGGCGTGGTAGCAAAAATCGATCCAACTATCGCTAAAGTGCCTGGTTGGGAACAAATGTTGAGTGCAGGTTGTGCAACTTATGGATTACAACTGGCTGCACAAGCACAAGGATTTGATAATGTGTGGATTTCAGGGAAATGGGTTAATGGCACTGCATTACGAGAAGCGTTCGGATGTCGTGAACAAGATCGTGTGATTGCGTTAGTCATGATTGGCACAGGCATGGAAAAAGCCGAACGAGAATGCCGTATTATTGATACAAAAGATTTTGTAACCTATCTATAAAATATTGCTTGCTTTCCTCAAGACTTAGAGGAAAGCAAAATATTGCCTACTCTTCTTCCAATTCATCCGCCATTGCCGCCAATATTTCTCGTGTAAGAAGGGCCAATGCACGATAAAAAGGCAAAGTTGCTTGCGTTTCTACTTGAGTTAAAAACTTCGCTGCACAAGGCAGTAAAAAAGTTTCAAAGAATTCTTGTTGATCCACTAAAGAATCCGAATTATCTTCAAGCCAAGAAGCAGTGAGCAATAATAAAGCAAAATGATCCGCACTTTCCACCTCTGGCATATTGCGTACAAGACGAAAATTCACAAATTCTTCAACATCAATGCCATAAGCTGAAATAGCCGTCATCACTTTCCCATTCGCACCAAATAATTTTTGATACTCTTCGTTCAACAAATTGAGATCGATTTTAACTTGCAGGCTATTCAGCGCTAATTCACTTTCTTTATCTGTATCTAACGCCCAAACTTGGCTCAAACCTTTTTGTTGTAACCAAACAAATGCGTCAGCGAGTACTTTATCTGTTGGAGAACGATAAAAAAGATTACCGAATAATCGACTAATTAATGAAAAATTATTAATTTGTTTTTCAGACATTACGCTTTTCCTTTAAAAGTGCGGTCAATTTTGCTTGAGTTTTTAGAGCAGCAAGTTCAATCATCGCTTTACGCGCCTTATCATCAATTAAATGAATATCTCCAAATAATTCAAACTCAACATTTTCAATGCCACAATAATTGAATAATCCATTAATTAAACAATGATTAAGCGATTTATCTACACCAAATTCTTTATATTTATCAACATTACTGCCAATAGTAATAAATTGCTGCATTTGCTTATTTTTGAGCAACCCCACTGATTCGCCGTTTTCCGTTTTATAAGCAAAGCCATGGCTTAATACGCGATCTAAATAGCCTTTCAAAATTGCTGGGAACCCCATCCACCAAAGGGGATAAACCAACGTAATTAAATCTGCTTGAAGAATAAAATCATGCTCTTGTTGAATATCTTCTGGAATAATACCTTTGTTAGCATTCTGCAATTCTTCATGAGATAAAATTGGATTGAAATTCATTTCATAAAGATCACGAAAAAATACATTTACACCATTTTCTTGACTAATTTGCTCAATACGATTGGCAATCGCTCGCCCAAAACTATTTTCTGAATTAGGGTGAGCAAAAATAATTAAGTGATTCATTTTTCTTACCTATTTATAGGGAAATAAAACGTGACAGAAGTCTATCAAAATAGAGTGCACTTTGCATATAAAATCACATAAAAAAAGCGGGCATATCCCGCTCTCTTATTTGCATCATCATTATGCTGCGTTTTTACGTTCTTCTTCCATACATACTGCCGCAGTAAATAATACGTCAGTTGATGAGTTTAATGCTGTTTCAGTTGAGTCCTGTAAGATACCAATAATGAAACCAACACCGATCATTTGTGCTGCTACATCATCAGAAATACCAAATAAGCTACATGCTAATGGGATTAATAATAATGAACCGCCCGCTACGCCAGATGCACCACAAGCACAAAGTGCTGCAACAATACTTAATAAAAGCGCACTAACGAAGGAAACTTCTAAGCCTAGTGTATGAACTGCGGCTAAAGTTAAGATAGTAATAGTAATCGCCGCACCCGCCATATTAATGTTCGCACCCAATGGAATAGAAACAGAATAAGTTTCTTCATCAAGATTTAAGCGTTTTGCTAATTCAATGTTCACTGGAATATTTGCTGCAGAACTACGAGTGAAGAATGCAGTTACCCCACTTTCGCGTACACAAGTCCACACTAATGGGTAAGGATTACGACGGATTTTCCAATAAACTAAAATAGGATTTACAACAAAAGCAGTAAATAACATCGTACCAATTAATACAGCAAGTAATTGCACATAACCGCCTAATGCGACTAAACCTTTATCAGATAAGGTTTCAGCCACTAAACCGAATACACCAAATGGTGCAAAAGAAATAATCACGTGAACAATTTTTGATACGCCTTCTGCAAAATCAGATAATACGTTCTTAGTTGCATCAGATGCATGACGTAAAGCCAAACCTAAACCGATAGACCATGCTAATACACCAATAAAGTTTGCTTTGAAAATTGCATTTAATGGATTATCTACCACGTTTAAGATAAGGGTAAATAAAACTTGGCCAACAGCTTGCGGTGCTGAGCTTGCATCTTCTTTGGTTGCAAGTACAACTTCCGTTGGGAATACGAAACCAGCAATAACAGCAACAAATGCAGCTAAGAATGTGCCTAAAAGGTAAAGCACAATTATTTCTTTCATATTGCTTTTCGTACCAATTTTACGGTTTGCAAGGGCAGCCATAACAAGAAAGAAAATTAAAATTGGTGCAACGGCACGTAGAGCTTTTACAAAAATCGTACCTAATACGCCAACTTTTTCAGCAAGATTAAAACCAATGGTTTCTTGTAATGGTGCTGAAATCAATGCAACAACAATACCAAGAACCAAGCCAGCGGCAATTCGTTTTACCAAACTACCCTGAAATAACAGACTAAATAGACGTGATGTGTTCATATTTTTATCTTTCTTTTAGTAAATTTAACTTCAGATTGTTACCAATCCACCTAGGGGGGATTAAAGATAGCGTAAAATTTTAATGAAAGAAAATATTTTTATTATTTTTCACTCTAAAAGTGAACTTTTTTCTAAAGTTATTAGATATTCTCTAAAAACATACTTATAAAAAAATTTTTTATTTAACCTATTGACACCCTGTATGAAATATCAGTAAAATTTAACTGTACAAAAAAACAAGGTAAAAGGTTATTTATCCATATTATTTAACAGGAGATAAGAGAATGAACAACCAAACTTTGGCTACACAATATGAAATGGATTTTTCTTATAATCCACTGCCTTTTTTCAGTGATATAGAAGATAACCTTAAATTCAACAAAAAATTAGATTTAAATCTTTACTGTATCAAACGTCCAAAACAAACTTGTTTTATTCATATAACTAACCCAAATATGTTGGCTTGGGGAATTGAAAGCGGCGATATGTTAGTCGTCGAAAAAAATGACGATCTTTATTCTGGTGATCTTGTTGTGCTAGAAGAAAATAACGAATTTCATGTCTATGAATTTATGACGCATAGCGGCAATTACCTTTTTATGGCATTGGATTCCACAACACAAAATATAAATACAAAAGATTGGTCAAATTTACCTATTGTCGGCACCGTAACCAATACGATTCATCAAATGAAACGTCGCAATAAAATGAAATGGGCAGCGTAGTTAAAAGCAAATAAAAAAGTGCGGTGAAAATCAACCGCACTTCTATCTAGTATCTAGATTATATTTCAATTAATTACTCGTCGCTTTACGTCTAGCAATAACTGCATCAGAAAGTTGTTGCAATAATCTTTCAGAATCTTCCCATCCAATGCACGCATCCGTAATACTTTGTCCATAAGTCTGCGCTTTGCCATCAACTAAATCTTGACGACCTTCCACTAAATGGCTTTCCACCATTACGCCAAAGATTTGTTTAGAACCAAATGCAATCTGATTACATACGTCTTGGCAAACATCCATTTGCTTTTTATATTGTTTACTGCTGTTTGCATGGCTAAAATCAACCATAACGTGTGGAATACGCCCTGTTTTTTCAATATCAGCACAAACTTTTTCTACATCTTCAGCACTATAGTTAGGACCTTTATCTCCACCTCGTAAAATAATATGGCAATCTTCATTCCCTTTTGTAGAAACAATTGCAGAATGACCAAATTTAGTGACAGATAAGAAATAGTGGGGAGCTTCCGCCGCACCAATTGCATCTAAAGCGACTTTCACACCACCATTAGTGGCATTTTTAAACCCAACAGCACAAGATAAACCTGAAGCCAACTCACGATGAACTTGTGATTCTGTTGTTCTAGCCCCAATCGCCCCCCAGCTCATAAAATCTGCCAAATACTGAGGTGTAATCATATCTAAAAACTCGCCCGCTGCAGGCACACCAAGATCATTAATATCTGAAAGTAATTTCCGTGCAATGCGTAACCCATCATTTAAACGATAAGTATCATTCAAATATGGATCATTAATTAAACCTTTCCAACCCACCGTTGTACGCGGTTTCTCAAAATACACACGCATAATAATTTCAAGGCTATCTTTGTATTTTTCACGTAATGGTTTTAAACGAGTCGCATATTCAATGGCAACTTTCGGATCATGAATAGAGCAAGGCCCAATCACGACTAATAAACGATCATCTTTACCATGAATAATATTATGTGCCTCATGACGAGTTTGCTTCACTAACGCCGCAGCCTGTTCACTTGCTGGGTATTTTTCTAATAAGGCAATGGGTGGTAACACCTGATCGACTTTTTCAATTCGCGTATCGTCGTTTGCCACGACAATTTCAATTTTCTCTTTAGCCATATATCACTCTCAAACTTTCAAATGTTGTGTTTTCATTATGTAGCTAATCTACACTTATTTTTGTACTAGTAAACTAGTTCGATATGTTTTTTTAGAATAAAACCTACGAATTCCCTATTAAACTATCTTTACAACTCTCTTGCAAGCTGAATAAAACGAAATAATTAAGTAAATAAAAGATAAAAAATACCGCACTTTTGTGCTGTACTCTCGAAATTAATGGCTACTTAATACTTGTGCAGGTTGTAATTTAGCAGCTCGGCTTGCTGGATAAAGGCTTGCCATTAAACTCAATGCAAGTGCTGCAACTAAAACCATCAAAACATCCAACCAATGTAACTCGCTTGGCAAGAAATCCACAAAATACACATCGCCCGATAATAATTTCTTACCGATAACCCACTCAATACCTTGAATAAAGGTTGTAAGATTTAATGCAAGTATAATGCCTAACACAATTCCAATTAAACAACCTTTCATTCCTGCCTGTAAGCCATACCAAATAAAAATACGTTTGATAAACGCATTATTCGCCCCAAGCGTGCGCATAATGGCAATATCGCCCTGCTTATCTTTTACCGCCATAATCAGCGTAGAAACAATATTAAAACACGCAACACCGATCACAAGCACCATTGCGATATACATTACGGTTCTAATAAGCTGAATATCGCGATACATATAACCAAATTTACTAATCCAATTTTGCATATATAGCATCTGCGGATAATCATTAAGCATTGATAAATCCAGATTTCTCGCAGAAAAAGGATCATCTAATTTCAATTCAACACCTGTAATTTGATCAGGTTGATAAGTCAAAAAGGTTTGTGCTTGAGCAAGCGGCAATAAGGCATAACTATAATCAAGCTGACCATCTAAGCGTAAAATAGCGGTAACTTGCACTGGCTCACGAGTTGGTTGAGCAAATTGTTCATCGCCGTTTTGCTGAGAAATAAGCAAGGTAATCCAATCCCCTACTTTTACATCAAGTTCTTTAGCGATACCCGCTCCCAAGACCAATCCGCCTTCTTTCTCAAATTTGTTCCAACCTTGCTCTTGTACAAAATTGCCAATTGAACTTACCTTATCTTCTGCTTGTTTTTCAACACCTTTGACCTGAACAACTTTCAATTTTGAGCCATTTTCTACCAATGCCGTAAAGCTAACAAAAGGAGAGATTCCTTTAATTTGTGGATTTTGTTGTAGGCGTTTTTCTAAATTTTGCCAATGATGAATTGTGGGATCTTTCGCTTGATGCGCAGAAAAAATCTCAATATGCGGCACGACTGCCAAAATCCGTTGATTAAGCTCACGCTCAAAACCATTCATCGCACTTAAGCCAACAATTAAAACTGCAACACCCAATGCAATACCAATTGCAGAGAATTTTGCAATTAACGCGACTAAAGGATTTTTTTGTTTGCCACGTTGATAACGCCAGCTAATAAAAAACGGCGTATTCATCACGCCCCCTCCTTCAAAAGACCATCTTGCATAACTAAACGGCGTGATAATTTTTCCGCAAGCCCCATATCGTGAGTGACTAATAAAAAGGCGATATTTTGTTCTTGATTAAGTTGTTGAATCAGCTCAAAAATACTTTCAGTGGTCTTGTGATCGAGATTTCCTGTGGGTTCATCCGCTAAAACTAACGATGGATTATTCACTAAAGCACGCGCAATCGCCACACGCTGACGTTCCCCACCAGAAAGCGCAGAAGGACGATGGGTAATTCTATGGCTTAATCCCACCGCACTTAGCATTTTTTCAGCGCGATCTTTCGCTTCAGTTTTATTTTGATGACCAATCAACATCGGCATCATCACATTTTCAAGTGCGGTAAAATCCGCCATTAAATGATGGAATTGGTACACAAATCCTAAATAACGATTACGCAAAGCAGCTAATTCATTAGCCGATGCTTTTTGCAAGGATTGTCCATTAATAAACACTTCCCCACTACTTGGCTGATCAAGTCCCCCTAAAGTATGTAATAAAGTACTTTTCCCTGAACCTGAACTCCCCACAATCGCAACCAACTCTGCAGGTTCCATAGAAAAAGAAACGCCTTTTAACACTTGCGTTTGATTTTCGCCCTCTTGATAAAATTTATTGATATTTTCGCATTTTAATAAATAGTTGTTCATTTTTTACTCGTTTTAACCGCACTTTAGCGGCAGATAATCCCATCAAAAACTTGCGCGAGTCTATCACACTTTTCCTTGAGCTTAAATTTCAATACACCCAAAGTATTCAAATCCTGTTTCAGGAAAATGTTTTTCAAGATAACGTTTTAAATAGCGTTGGGTTTCTTGACTAATAATAGGATCATATTCTGGGTAACCGTTATACATTACACTTAATACTGAAATACCTCGAGTACGACAAGCCTCTAAACTTAATAATGTATGGTTTATACTGCCTAGTTTTCCCGATGTCACTAAAATTAAAGGGTAATTATTTAACTGGATATAATCCAACGTCGTCTCTTCTTCACAATAAGGTACCATTAAGCCACCAGCACCCTCCAATAGTACATAATCATATTTTTCTGCCAAAAGTGCGGTAGATTTTTCAATGATTTTTGCTTCAATTTTTCTACTTTCTCGCTTTGCAGCTAAATGTGGCGAACAAGGATATTCAAAAACATAAGGGCAGGTTTTGCCTTGTAAATCTTCTTCCGTTAAATCAATGTCTTGAATCTTTCGATGCACAAGTAAATCATCAGCGATATTTTTACAGCCTGTTTGAATCATTTTTTGTGTAATCACGGAACAGCCTTGTTCCATCAATTTTTTAGCATAAATGCCTGTGGCAATCGTTTTTCCCACATCAGTATCAATGCCAGATATAAAAATAACCTTGCCCATAAATATTCCTTACTGATTTTCTATGTGAGAATAGCGTGCGATAAAAAATAACGGATGATAAGTCAGGCGCACTTTGTCCGACGGCATACTGAACGCCGACAAGTAATCGCCAATAAATCCATTGAGATTTTTTCTTGTCCAATTTTTTTGGTTAGTCGCTGTTACACCGGTATATTTCAGATGTTTGAGTACATCCAATGGTGTATCAAAGTCTAGTATTACATTAAAATCCTCACACCATAAAAGCTCAAAATCATTGGCTAACCAATTTTGCCATTGGGATAAAGTCGGGTAATTTAATCCTATATTTGTGATCTGGCGGACTTCTTTCAAATTGTCTTCGCCAAAGGTTGCAACCGCCAATAATCCGTTTGTTTTCAAGCCTGTTTTGCAATGGGCGATAAAAGCGTCGGGTTGGTGAAACCATTGCACGGCGGATGCACTTGCAATCAAGTCAAATCGTCGTTGAAAAGGAAAGTTCTCTGCATCACCACAATAAAAATCAAAGGGTTGAATCAGCTTTTCAGTGAGTAGAGTGCGCACATCGCACAAATCATTAAATAACCAATAGTTGGCTGAAATCTGTTTCTGCAACAACGTACTCAACATACCAGACCCGCAACCTAGTTCCAAAACGCTATCTAATGACCCATTTGGTAAATAGTCTTGCAAATGCATCATTAACTTAATATTCATTTTTTGTTGAATTAACGCATGTTCATCATAGCTATTTAAGGCTTTTTGGAAGGCTTGTTGAATACGCGATTTATTTACGGAAGTTAATGATTCCATAATGCCGACCAGTGGGTAAATCTTGAAAACACATAATGCTCACCCTCTATTTTCTGAACGGCACAACGGGATGCCCAATATTGGTTCTGATTGGCTGGCGTAAAAATTTTATCGCGAGAACTAACCCATGCATTTGTCCAGTGAATAAGATTTGTGCGTTTATCCTGCTGAATCATCGCAAAAAGTGCGGTGAGTTCTTGATGAATTTTGTTAAATGGTCGTGCAGAAAATTGTTGATAACGTTCAAAAGATACTTTGTCACCACAAATTCTACGTTCAAACTTTGAACGAGTATTTTCTGTGAGATTATCTAACGTACCTTTAAAAATAGCATAGGGAATACCGAAGCTATCATCACAAGGTAAACCTGTTCCATTCACTGCTGTTGCTGATTGTAAGGTGATTCCTTGTAATACTCGCTCTGCCGCCCAAACGCCCATAGACCACGCCACCAAACGGATGTGCCGATAGGCGGAAAAATCAAAATCCAAATTTAAATCTTGATAATCATAGCAAATTAATAAATCATGATCTGTTGGCAAAATCAAATGAACTACAGCATCAAGAGGTGTCCCCCAGCCAGCAAAATAAACTATTAAATGCTCACCTTGATGATCATAAAATTTCGTTTTCACATTATTTCCTTATAAGCATGCCACAAACTGTTTCACTTCATCCATTGTCATATCTGCCGTCAAAGACAATCGTATTCTGGATGTACCTTTTGGTACTGTCGGCGGTCTGATTGGCAAACAATAATAACCTTGCTCTTGCAGATCTTTCGCCTTAGCAAGGGTTGCTTCGTTTTCGCCTAAAATATAGGGAACGATGCAAGTTTGGCTTGGCATTATTTGCGTTCTGTGTTCCACTTCTTGGCGTAAAAATGCACTTAACCGCTCAAGATGGCTTCTTTCTTTTGAGAATTGCGGCAATCGTTCAAAAATAAAATAAGTCCAAGCCACATTAAACGGCGGCAATGCGGTTGAAAAAATCAATGGGCGCATTTGATTAATCAAACATTCTTTTAATATTTGATCACAGACGACATAAGCCCCCATTGAAGCTAAGGCCTTGCCAAAAGTGCCAACCAACAAATCTATATCAGCTATCACATTAGCTCGTTCGGCAATACCTAATCCGTTTTTACCGTAAACGCCTATTGCATGGGCTTCATCCACATAAAGATAAGTATTGGGAAATTGTTTTTTTAATTGAACAAGCTGTTTCAAATCCGCCACGTCGCCGTCCATACTGAAAACAGATTCGGTAACGATAAAAGTGCGGTCAAATTTTCCGACGTTTTTTTCAAGCAGATTTTTCAAATGTTCATAATCATTATGACGATAACGAAAGAACTCACATTGGCTTAAACGAATGCCATCAATCATGCTGGCATGCACTAATTTATCTGCCAAAATCAAACTTTTCGTCGTCAAAGCAGGCAAAATGCCGATATTGGCGTGATAGCCGCTGTTAAATAATAACGCACTTTCCCGTTGGAAACGTTGTGCGACAAGCTCTTCCAAATCGGTATAAATAGGAAAGTTGCCCGTTAATAAACGCGATGAAGAACTGGTAAAAGAGGGGAAATTACCGCCGTATTGCTGTAAAAAAGACTGGCGCAAGTTTTCATTTGATGCCAAACCTAAATAATCATTAGATGACATATTCAGCATTTTGCGATTTTCTCGCATAATATATCGTCCTTGATGAACTAAATCTGGAATTGAACGATATTGATTTTGTGCGCTAAGCTGTTCCAGTTGCTGTTTGAAAGCATCCATTTTTTATCCTAATGTTCATATTCCTGAATTAAAGCCAAAATCATGCCTTCCGTTAATTTCTGAAGTTCATCATCTTTAATCACAAATGGTGGCATAACATAAACCAATTTTCCGAAAGGTCGAATCCAAACACCTTGTTCCACAAAACGTGGAACTAAAGTTTTCATATTTACCGCACTTTTCATTTCAACCACCCCAATCGCCCCTAATGCACGAACTTCTTTGACGTAATCTTTTTCAGCTAAAGGCGAAAGCTGTTGTTTTAAGGAATGCTCAATTCGCTGAATATTTTGCTGCCAAGGACTTTCCAACAATAAACGGATAGATTCCGCTGCAATTGCACAAGCCAACGGGTTTGCCATAAAAGTGGGCCCGTGCATAAAGCATTTAGCCTCACCGCTACAAATAATTTGCGCAATTTCAGTGGTCGTAATACTTGCCGATAAAGTTAAATAACCACCCGTTAATGCTTTACCGATACACATAATATCTGGCGAAATGCCTGCGTGTTCAGCTGCAAATAATTTCCCTGTTCGACCAAATCCCGTGGCGATTTCATCAAAGATCAGCAATACACCATATTGTTTACAAAGCGCTTGCGCTTTCACTAAATAAGTTGGCGAATAAAAATACATACCACCCGCACCTTGCACAACAGGTTCTAAAATCAGTGCGGCGATTTCGCTACCTTTTTTCTTAAGTAAATCAGCTAAAGGTTCAATGACACAATCATTCCAAGATTCATTAAATGGAATGTTGGGTTGAGGAAGAAAATATTGTACAGGCAGGCTATGATGAAATAAATGATGCATCCCTGTGGTTGGATCGCACACTGACATCGCATTCCACGTATCGCCGTGATAACCTGAACGAATAGTGGCAAATTTTTGTCGTTGCACTTCTCCTTTAGCGTGCTGATATTGAATAGCCATTTTCATCGCTACTTCCACTGCAACAGAACCACTATCAGCAAAAAAGATCTTATCTAATCCATTGGGCAAAATTTGTACCAATAATTGAGCTAATTCCACCGCAGGGTCATGGGTAAATCCGCCAAACATAATATGGCTCATTTTTGCTAATTGATTCTGTGCCGCCGCATTTAAACGAGGATGATTATAACCATGCAACGCCGCCCACCAAGAGGACATACCATCAATCAAACGACGACCATCTTTTAAAGTTATCATCACACCATCAGCACGTTCCACCGCATAAAGCGGCATATCAGAAGAAACTGAAGAATAAGGATGCCAAATATGTTGTGTATCAAAAGCTAAAAGTGATTGTTCATCCATCATTTATTTACCATTTACTCGTATCTCAAAGCTGCTGCAGGTTCTACTTTCGCAGCTCGATAAGCAGGATAAAGGGTTGAAAGCAAGGAAAGTAACAGCGAAAATCCAATGACAAAAATCATTTGAACAAAGGATAATTCTGTCGGTAAAAAAACACCTTGTGGATTTACCGCACTTACAATGTCCGTTAAATTCAACGTAGCTAAAACACCTAAAATAGCACCGAGTAATGTGCCAACAAATCCCACCAGTAATCCTTGATAAATGAACACTGAACGCACTTGGGATTTTGTTAAGCCTTGAGTTTGCAAAATCGCAATTTCCCCTTGTTTATCCACCACCATCAAACTTAAAGAGGTGACAATATTGGAAATCGCCACGACAATAATCAAACTAATCAGCAAACCCATCATATTTTTTTCCATTCTCACTGCTTGGAAAAATTCGCCTTTTTGCACACGCCAATCTGTGATTTTTTGTGTCGGGAAATGTTGTGGGAGTTCTGTAATTTGGAACGGATCATTCAGAAATAAACGATAGCCCTGCGCTTGCTGAGGTTGAATACGCATTAAGCGACCAATATCTGTAATATTAGCAAAGGCTTCGTAACCAGATGCTTCGCCATAACCATAATAAATATCGCTAACAGTAAATAAACGCTGCATTGGCACCCGACCGAATGGTGTATATTGGCTATTTTCCGTAATCATCAAACGGATTTTATCCCCAATATTCACGCCCAGTTTTTGCGCCAGTTGATCACCAATGACCAGTTTAAACTCCCCTCTAGGCAAAATTTCATTAAATTTAGTCTGATCAAAAGATTCAACCAAAGGATCATCAGAAAATGATTGAATACCTATAATTTGTCCTGCACTTACGCCTTTTGCCGTTTGATAAATCACATTTGTTGTATTGATCGGCACGGCTTTTTGGACAAAGTGCGGTAAATTTTCTAGCGTTTTTTCTGTAGAAATAGGCTGTTCTTCGCTCACAATCGCATGAGGAATGGAAGATAGCACCTGTTGTTTTTGGTAACCTTCTAATCCATTCATCACCGAAAGCACGATGATCAATGCCATCACACCTAGCACAATCCCCAGGCTTGCAAGATTAGTTACTAATCGCCCAAAACGATCCGCACTTTTCGCACGCCAATAACGTAGTGCAATATAAAGAGAAATAGGAAAATTCATTATTTTTGATGTAATTGTTGTACAAATTCTTCGATGTTTTGCATTACTTTGCCAACTAATGTTGTCACTGCACTATCACTCGCCCAAGCAATATGTGGTGTGATAATTAAATTAGGCATCGTTTTTGCAGCTAAAATTAACGGATTATCTTTTTCTGGTGGCTCTTTTACCATTACATCCAAAGCCGCTCCGCCTAAATGCCCCGTTTTTAACGCATCAACTAAGGCAAGTTCATCAATCAAAGGCCCACGCCCTGTATTAATCAAAAATGCACCTTTTTTCATTTTGGATAAGGTTTCTGTATTAATTAAATCCTTTGTTGTTTCCGTTAATGGGCAATGCAACGTCACAATATCCGCTTGTTTTAATACTTCATCAAAAGGCGTATAACCTTCACGGCAAACAGTAGCATCTTTATGTTCTGCATAAAGCACTTTCATTCCCACGGCATTAGCCAAACGCCCCACTTCTGTTCCTAGGCAACCTTTACCAAATACGCCCAACGTTGAACCGCGCACATCTGTAATTGGATAATCAAAATAACAAAATTGTTTGCTTTCCGCCCATTTTGCTTCCGTTTGATCGCGTAACCAACCTGCCAAACTGTGTTTTAAAGAAAAAATCAGACCGATTACGTGTTCTGGCACGGTTGTACTGGAATAACCTGTCACATTACGCACGGCGATGCCCATTTCTTCTGCAGCCACAAGATCAACATTATTTGTACCTGTCGCAGTAATCGCAATCAGCTTTAATTTTGGCAGTTGTTGCAAAGTTTCACGATCAAAAATCACTTTGCTGGTAATAACAATGTCCGCATCCTTCGCTCGCTCAATGGTTTCGGCAGAAGACGTATGATCATATTCAGTCCAAGTATGTTCAAAACTTGGGCGAGGAATTGAAATATGTTTGGGAATAGCCGTGCTATCTAAAAATACGATTTTCATTAATTGCTCCTTTTTTATATACAAAGTGCGGTCAAAATTAACCGCACTTTTGATGAAATTTAAATTGAGGTATCCAATTCTGGAAAAGATTTTACTAAATCATCGATGGCTTTCATTTGGGAAACAAAGCCTTCAAGCGCAGAAAGTGGCAATGCAGAAGGGCCATCACATTTTGCTTGATTTGGATTTGGATGTGCTTCTAAGAATAAACCTGCAATGCCTACTGCTAAACCTGAACGCGCTAATTCGGTTACTTGCGCACGACGACCACTCGATGCTGCCCCAAATGGATCACGGCATTGAAGTGAATGGGTTACATCAAAAATAACAGGGCTACCCTTAGAGGCTTTTTTCATTACACTAAAGCCAAGCATATCCACAATTAAATTATCGTAACCAAAATTTGTTCCACGATCACAAAGAATGATTTTATCATTACCACATTCTTCGATTTTTTCCACGATATTGCCCATTTGACCTGGGCTTAAAAATTGTGGTTTTTTCACATTAATCACTGCGCCTGTTTTTGCCATCGCTTCAACGAGATCTGTTTGACGCGCCAAAAAGGCGGGAAGTTGAATAATATCGACAACATCAGCAACGGGCTGACATTGATAGATTTCGTGTACATCGGTAATAATTTTTACCCCGAATGTATCTTTTAATTCTTGGAAAATTTTTAATCCTTCTTCCATGCCAGGTCCACGGTAAGAATGAATAGATGAACGATTCGCTTTGTCAAAAGACGCTTTAAATACATAAGGCACGCCAAGTTTCTCTGTCACTTTCACATAAGCTTCGCACACTTGCATTGCCATATCACGGCTTTCCAGCACGTTCATTCCGCCAAAAAGCACAAAAGGTTTGTCGTTTGCAACATCAATATTGCCAATTTTTACAATTTTATTTTGCATAAATTTTCCTTAAATCAATGGAGGGGAAAAGTATCTTTATTAATCTCGCCTTTAAGTTCTAAAAGTTGCGTGCGGATAAACGCCGCCGTTGGATCTTTTGGACAATGTTCCACAAAAAATTCTAAATCTTTCAATGCTGAAGGATAAGCCCCCATTTGAGCTAAAACTAAGCCACGGTCACGGATATGATAAGGATTTTCAGCATCAGTAATCATTAAATTCTTAATATAGTGATATGCCATATCGTTATGCTCTTCACGAATAAGCGCATTTTTCGCCAGTTGCTCAAAGCGAGAATAAAGTAAAGAAAGATCGGCTCTATCAAGTTCTTCGGGTTGAATTTTCGCCCCAAACCCAAATGCACCTTCATAAAGTTGCTGCAATTTTTCTTGTGAAATATAAGTGCCATCCCAAGGATCAATAAAAGCCACTTCATCTCTGACTTCAGCACGTAAAATTAACTGTGTTGGGAAATTTACTGGGTAAATTGGCAAATCCAATGCCTCAGCTAAATAAAACACCATTGCCCCAAGAGTCACTGGCATTCCTTGACGATGTTCAAACACATAAGGCAAATATAAATTGCGAGCATAAAAATAATCTTCTGGATCGCAATGAAAGCCCCAATCACCATAAAATAGCTGTAGTAACTGATGAATCTGCTCTTCTTTCGGCCAATCTGGCGAAATTTTTTTACGCGCTTTACGCACAAGCCCACCCATTTTTCCCCGAAGTTGTGCTTCTGAGCTGCCATCATCAGAGATAACAAGATAAAAATGCACAAATTTATCGTATAACGCACGTCGATAATATTTCATTACTTCTTCCAAAAACCTAAAGTGACACGCTCATTGTCGCTATAATCACGCACAGTTTCAACCATTTCCCAATGATTTTCTTGGAAAATTGACCGCACTTTTTCTCCTTGTTGCCATCCGTGTTCAAGCAATAATACGCCATTAGAATTCAAATAACTCGATGCTAATTCAATAATATGACGTAAATCAGCATACCCTGCATCATTGGCAACTAATGCAGAAAGGGGTTCAAAACGTACATCGCCTTGATGCAAATGTTCATCTTGCGCATCAATATAAGGCGGATTGCTGACGATAAGATCAAACTTCCCTGTTATATTATCAAACCAACGGCTCTGCAAAAATTCTACATTTAGCTGATTTCTTTCTGCATTAGATTGAGCTAATGCCACAACATAGGGCATAAGATCAACACCAATTATTTCCAGCGGAATATGCCGCTTTTGGCAAATGGGCTCAAGCTCGGAAGCCAAAGCGAGGGCGATTGCGCCTGTGCCAGTGCCGAGATCAAGAATACGAAAGTGCGGTGGATTTTCTTCCAGTTTTTCTAACGCAATTTGTAATGCTTTTTCCACTAAACTTTCCGTGTCTGGTCTTGGAATCAATGTGCTTTTTGAAACATTTAATGGTAACGACCAAAATTCTTTTTCACCAAGAATATAAGCGATAGGTTCGCCTTTTAGACGACGATCTAAAAGTGCGGTCAATTTTAACCGCACTTTTTCATCAATCTCAGTATCATCAAAAGCAAGGATTTGCGTACGCGATTTGCCAGTAGCGTGTTGAAGAAGCACAAGTGCATCAATTTTACTATTTTCAGTGGGATTTTTTTGTGCTAAATCTACAATCGCTTGTGCCAGCCATTCTTTATAATTCATTATTTTTCGTCTTTTAACACCATCGTGCCAGCCACTAAATCCGTTAAAGAACGGCGATCATCACGCACAAGTGCAACAATACCGCTAATAATCAATAAGAAACTTGTCCATGCCAATAAAATATCAATAATCTCACGACCGATGTATTTACCAAATTCAACAGGATGATTGGTATGATAATTAAATACGCGCAAGCCTAACCAGCGTTTTGCCATTGTTTGACCATAAGTTTTCATGAAATATAACTGAAAACCAGCATATACAATCATCCCCACTACACCGGCAAAATCCCCCAATGCAAAACCGAGACCAGCCATCACCCAAAGCACAAGCCCATTAATCATACTCGCAAGCCAACGTTTAAAACGGCTTGCTTGAGCAGGTTGAGAAGATTTGAAAGCAGAAGAAAATTCAGCATCTTTTTGATTTTCAATGATCATTTTATTTCCTTTTAAAGTTAAAAAGGACATCTGAAATCAGATGCCCCTATCATTAATTCTGTTCAGACAATGCCGCCAACTGATCCGCTTGATATTCCGTAATAATCGGCTGAATCAGTTCATCAATTTTACCATTCATTACTTCATCCAAACGGTAAATAGTGAGATTGATACGGTGATCGGTTACTCGACCTTGCGGATAATTATATGTACGAATTTTATCAGAACGATCGCCCGAACCTAATAAGTTACGGCGCATATCTGTTTGTTCTGCGGCTTGGCGTTCTTGCTCTGCTTGAACAATACGTGACGCTAATACTGACATTGCTTTCGCTTTATTTTTGTGCTGTGAACGCTCATCCTGACATTCCACAACAATGCCTGTTGGAATATGTGTAATACGCACCGCAGAATCCGTTGTATTTACGTGCTGACCACCTGCACCTGATGAGCGATAAGTATCAATACGTAAATCTGCTGGATTAATTTCTGGCATTTCAGATTCAGGCAATTCTGGCATTACCGCAACGGTACAAGCAGACGTGTGGATACGCCCTTGGCTTTCTGTTTTTGGTACACGTTGCACACGATGACCGCCCGATTCAAATTTAAGCTGGCCATACACGCCTTCGCCACTTACTTTTACGATCACTTCTTTATAACCGCCCTGCTCGCTTTCGTTGGCACTGAGCATTTCTACACACCAGCGTTTACTTTCCGCATAACGGCTGTACATACGGAATAAATCACCCGCAAAAATACCTGCTTCATCACCGCCTGTTCCCGCACGGATTTCTAAATAGCAGTTATATTCATCATTAGGATCTTTCGGCAGTAAAAGAATTTGAAGTTGTTGTTCCACTTCTTCAATTTCCGCTTTGGATTCTTCGATTTCCATTTGCGCCATTTCTTTCATTTCAGGATCGTCGAGCAATATTTCAGCTTCTTCAATATTTTGATTTAATTGCGTCCAACGATTAAAACATTTCACTACTTCTTCAAGTTGCGAATATTCTTTAGAATACGCACGGAATTTATCCTGATCACTAATTACAGAAACATCGCCCAATAAGGCTTCTAGCTCTTCATAACGTTCTTTTAAACTTTCTAATTTTGCAATAATGGAATCTTTCATCATTTATAAGTCACCGAAAATAAAATCGGTGCATTCTAGCCGATTTTAGGGAAAATTGACAGCGAAAAGGAAATTAAGAATCTCAGACGCTTTATTTGTGATTTTATTTTTATATTTTTGTATGGCATTTTGAATAAGTTGCTGACTTGAATTCATGCCATAATCATAAACCCAATGGGAAACTGGGGCGTATCCCATTTGAATACGCCCACTCGAAAATAATCCCTTCCCCACATTCCAAAATTCGCATTATTATTGCGGTAAGCGGAATAAAGGCATTAGCGTTCCCCTCTATTTAGCTTGCCATAATATTTGCAACCACCTTGATCACCATTATCACAAGCCTTACCAAACCATTCTTTAGCTAAAGATTTATTTACTTGAACACCTTTTCCTAAAAGATATGAGAATCCCAATATAGCTTGAGCATTTGCATGTCCCTGCTCCGCCGCTTTGCGAAACCACTTCACCGCTTCGGTATAATCTTGTCTTACACCACGCCCTTCAGTATAAGCCAAACCTAAATAAGCCTGAGCATTTGCATCTCCCTGCTCCGCCGCTTTGCGATACCATTTCACCGCTTCAAAATCATCTTGTTTGACGCCTTGCCCCTCAGCATACATCACGCCCAAATTAAATTGAACATTTGCATCTCCCTGCTCCGCCAGAGGTAACCAAAGTTTAAAGGCGGTTTGATAGTTGCTTTGCTCATAAGCGGTTAAACCTTGTTGGAATTGCTGTTCCAGCGTATCCGCCCAAGCGGTGGATTGAAAAGAAAATACAGAAGCACCTAAAAGTGCGGTGGTAAGAAGTGTTTTTGTGAGTTTCATTTTGTTTTCCTATTAAATTGAATGAATGGATAATCTTTTATTTTTATTCACTAAAATTGGCTTTGAACCATGATGAGGAACTTGCAAACCATAAACCCAATGAAAGGCTTGGGCGTCTCCCATTTGAATACGCCCACTTGAAAATAACCCTTGCCCTACATTCCAAAATTCGCATTGTAAAGTTGGCATTAGAGCTCCCCTCTATTTAACTTGCCATAATATTCGCAACCATTTTGATCACCATTATCACAAGCCTTACCAAACCATTCTTTGGCTAAAGATTTATTTACTTGAACACCTCTTTCTCCTAAAAGATATAAGAATCCCAATATAGCTTGAGCATCTGCATCTCCCTGCTCCGCCGCTTTGCGATACCAGTTCACTGCTTCAAAATCATCTTGTTTGACGCCTCGTCCCTTAGAATACATATGGCCCAAATTAAATTTAGCCTCTGCATATCCCTGCTCCGCCGCTTTGCGAAACCACTTCACCGCTTCAAAATCATCTTGTTTGACGCCTTGCCCCTTAGCATACATCACGCCCAAATTAAATTGAGCCTTTGCATATCCCTGCTCTGCCATAGGTAACCAAAGTTTAAAGGCGGTTTGATAGTTGCTTTGCTCATAAGCGGTTAAACCTTGTTGGAATTGCTGTTCCAGCGTATCCGCCCAAGCGGTGGATTGAAAAGAAAATACAGAAGCACCTAAAAGTGCGGTGGTAAGAAGTGTTTTTGTGAGTTTCATTTTGTTTTCCTATTAAATTGAATGAATGGATAATCTTTTATTTTTATTCACTAAAATTGGCTTTGAACCATGATGAGGAACTTGCAAACCATAAACCCAATGAAAGGCTTGGGCGTCTCCCATTTGAATACGCCCACTTGAAAATAACCCTTGCCCTACATTCCAAAATTCGCATTGTAAAGTTGGCATTAGAGCTCCCCTCTATTTAACTTGCCATAATATTCGCAACCATTTTGATCACCATTATCACAAGCCTTACCAAACCATTCTTTGGCTAAAGATTTATTTACTTGAACACCTTTTCCTGAAAGATATGAGAATCCCAACATAACTTGAGCACCTCCATATCCCTGCTCCGCCGCTTTGCGATGCCATTTCACCGCTTTGAAATAATCTTGTTTTATGCCAAGTCCTCCGTCATACATCATGCCCAAACCATTTTGAGCCTTTGCATTTCCCTGCTCTGCCGCTTTGCGAAACCACTTCACCGCTTCAACACCATCTTGTTTTACGCCACGTCCGATTGCATACATCGCACCCAAATTTAATTGAGCATCTGCATCCCCCTGCTCCGCCGCTTTGCGATACCAGTTCACTGCTTTGAAATCATCTTGTTTTACGCCAAGTCCTCTTTCATACATCATGCCCAAACCACCTTGAGCCTGTGCATCTCCCTGCTCCGCCAGAGGTAACCAAAGTTTAAAGGCGGTTTGATAGTTGCTTTGCTCATAAGCGGTTAAACCTTGTTGGAATTGCTGTTCCAGCGTATCCGCCCAAGCGGTGGATTGAAAAGAAAATACAGAAGCACCTAAAAGTGCGGTGGTAAGAAGTGTTTTTGTGAGTTTCATTTTGTTTTCCTATTAAATTGAATGAATGGATAATCTTTTATTTTTATTCACTAAAATTGGCTTTGAACCATGATGAGGAACTTGCAAACCATAAACCCAATGAAAGGCTTGGGCGTCTCCCATTTGAATACGCCCACTTGAAAATAACCCTTGCCCTACATTCCAAAATTCGCATTGTAAAGTTGGCATTAGAGCTCCCCTCTATTTAACTTGCCATAATATTCGCAACCATTTTGATCACCATTATCACAAGCCTTACCAAACCATTCTTTGGCTAAAGATTTATTTACTTGAACACCGCTTTGTCCTAAAAGATATGAGAATCCCAATATAGCTTGAGCATTTGCATATCCCTGCTCCGCCGCTTGGCGATACCACTTCACCGCTTCAAAATCATCTTGTTTGACGCCTATTCCTCTTGCATACATCACGCCCAACATCAATTGAGCCTCTGCATTTCCCTGCTCCGCCAGAGGTAACAAAAATTTAAAGGTGGTTTGATAATCGCCTCTCGTAGTGGCTTCAGAACCTTGTTGGAATTGCTGTTCCAGCGTATCCGCCCAAGCGGTGGATTGAAAAGAAAATACAGAAGCACCTAAAAGTGCGGTGGTAAAAAGTGTTTTTGTGAATCGCATAGAAATCGTCCATTTATTAATCAACAATTGAAACAACCAAACATTTTTTGTTTAGCATTATGTTTTGTTGTACTCTCTGTAAAGAGAGTACAACACCCAGTATACTGGGTGTGAAATGATTAAAAATTGAACTATTTAATTAGGAGGGAATTGGGGGCTTAAGACTGAAAAAAGTGAGCAATTTTGCTCACTTTCTGCTATTAAATACGCACGACATCAAACTTCGCCAGATCAATTTCATCTTCTGTGCCATAAAATGCCACTAACGCCTTGCGTAACATTTCCGCTCGTTTTGGTAAACCTTTTTCCGCATAGATTTTCACTTGTTCATACACGGCTTGTTTAAAAGGCTGTGTATCGCCCGGATTGCCATTCAAATTATCCGCACTGGCAAAATAACGGAAACCTGCCGCCGTTGCCAAAATCCACTCTAATGCTTGCGGTTTAACTTCAACTTTTTCAAAATCACGCTGACGTTCTTCTGAACGTCCATCTGGCTCATACCAATAACCAAAATCTTCTAGTTTACGGCGTTCTTTGCCTGCCACTAACCAATGGGCAATTTCGTGCAATGCACTGCTGTAAAAGCCTCGCGCAAAATAAATCGCGTTATAAGGCACTTCATCATTTGCGGGTAAATAAATGGGCTCATCACCGCCTTTGACTAAGCGAGTGTTGTATTCCTCTTCAAAACATTGATTAAAAATTGCAATAATATCTTCTAATTTATGTTCCATGGTATCGACTCCTAAAAAACCGCGAGATTATATCACCAGAGGCTCATTTGTTCTTGTTTATTTTCTTCGGGTAAATTGACATGTAACCCAATCAAACGAATCGATCGCCCTTTTGCTCGCATAAAAATTTGAGGAAGTAATTGTTGATTTTTAAAATTTAAGGGGGTATATTCATGCAAGGCAGTTATTAAAAAAGCGGTGATAATCTCCCTGCCGCAGCCTACTTGAGGTGGCTCGTCCTGCTCAGGTGTCCGAGAGCGTGTGTAAGTGATCGGGAGCCTTACTTGATAACTGCCAATTTACCTTTCATTTTTTCTACTTCCTTGATATTAATCTCCCTTGCCGAAAGCACAAAAATTTCATTAAATTTAGATAAGTGCTTTATTACACCTAAAATACGCTGTTTCTCAAAGTTTTTGATAAAATAAAAACGATCATTATCTTGTAGAACAATATCAGGCTGATTAAATAAATCAGGGAAAAGTGCATAGCTTTCCAGTCCAAAATCTTGCCCATCACGGCTATTAAACTGTTTAATTAAAGTATCATCAGAAAGCCACACTGTGCCAGTTTTGCTTTTCAATAAATCCTTACTTTCCGCACTCAAGACACCTGCCGCAAATTTAAAATTTTTGGTAAGACTATCTCGCACCTGTAACATTTGATCAACAGTGAGTTTTTTTCCATCTAGGCTGAGCGTTTGTTTCATCTCCGCCATATGCTTTGCCAACAACTCAAAATCGTGCTTAAACTCCCCACCTTTCATCTCAACCTTCGCAAACGCATGCGCCAGTTTTTCAGGATAAAGATCCAAATTAGGCTTGTAGTTTAATCGCCCTACATTGTAATCAAAGCCTTTATCCGTCACACGTATCGTGCCATCAGGCAATTTAAACCCTCCCGTCTTTTCACGATTACCTTGCTTATCTGCTGGGCGTTCTACTTCCACCAAAAATTCAGAACTGTCGTCAGGCTTATCAATCCCACGGCGTTTCAAATCTCTTTCGCCTAACCTTCCTGCGGTTCAGGAATCCCTAATTTATCCCACACCCAACTTTCCGAAATCTGCACGCCAATGCCCGTAAGTTTAGGGATGGCATCTGCAAATACCGATAAGTCTTCATATTCTTTTGTGTCAAACTCAAAATAAGGGATACGATGTGGCGCAATATTTGGATCAACATTAATTTGCAAATACGGCAAAATGATTTGTTGAGTGATAGTTTGCGCAAGGTGGCGCAATGACAAAACGTTGTGATCAGCCTATTTGTATTGAGTATGAAGAATGCGAACCGAATAAATACGGTGAGATTCGTAAGAAAATTGTGGGGGTAAAAAACAGATTCACAGAAAAGAAAATCATCACCAAGTTAAAAAACTGGGTGATTAAATCAGCGAAAAGTGCGTTGGGTTCCACCGCACTTAATTCGGAGTCCACCGAAACAAACAAGGCGCATTGCGCCGCTTGGACTTGTGTCAATAACTGTAACCGCTCAAAAATCGAACAGCAAGTTAATTTATTGATGTTGCCTATTGGTTCGCCATTAAAACCGTCACAAATTGACCTTTTAATGCGCCATGGACGGTTACGGCTTAATGACTATCGGTGGATTTGTTGTGAAAACGATGAAGTTTTCATTAAAGAAGAAAAAATTCCGTTGGCTCAAGCCTTTGGTTGGGGTCAGATCATAACCCGCCTTTGTTTTATAGCCTTCTGCCATATCAGGTGCGTAATAAGTATTTTGCAGAATACTGAGATCTCTATGGCCCGATATTTTGGCTAATACCATTACATCCACTTTTTCTGCCAATCGTTCACGGCGGGTGTCGTGAAAATGTAAATTGGCATTTTCAAGCCCTTCCATCTTTTTGAGCTTGCGGAAGTTGTGATCCAGTTGGCGTGCTTCCATTTGGAATACTCGCAGATCACTTTCTGTTTTTACCGAAGTAAGATGTTGTAAAATCGCTATTGCTTTTACCGAAAGAGGCACCGTGCTTGAATGTCCATTTTTAGTAATTGGCAAAAAGGCGGTGCGCTTTTCAAAATTGATATTATTCCAAGTTAAACTTGCTATTTCCCCTGCTCTCATTGCTGTCTCTATAGCAAAAAGAAATGCCGCCCCCGTGCAATTTTGTAAGGTTTTTGGCGGTTCAATATGTTCGACATCATAACCTGACACAAAAATCAGACGCTCAATTTCATGTTCATTATATCGACGAGTTCTTGGCGCTGGTGCTTTTGGTTTCTCAAGATATTTTAGGGGGGGGCTGTTATAAAATCCCATTCAATCGTTTTGGCCATTAGAGCAGAAAGCGAACTACGTTCACGCAAAACTGTTGCTGGAGAGACTTCTTTTAATCGTTGATTTTACCACTCACGAAAGTGTGCTTTTCCTATTTCTTGTAAAGATATTGCGGCAAGCGGAGTTCGAGAAAGACGCAGTAGTCTTATGCGCTCTTCACGTTTCCCGTGCTTGGTTACAGTGACTTCTTTTAGATACTTATCAATCAGTTCATCCAATGTAATATCAGGGATTTCATTATACTTTCCTGATTCGAGCTGTTTTTCGAGCATTTCTGCCCATTTTTTGCGTCTGCTTGAGTCAAAAAAAGTAGCTGATTTGCTCACGCCAAACTTGCGCACTTGTGCGTGCCAACGCTTGCCATTCTTGATAATTGTCGCCATTGTTTATTCCATAAAAATGTGTGCAATACACGTGTGCAAAAATATGTGCAATGGAGTATAGAACAGATCGAAATCGATCCCAATCGGTATAAAAATACTACCTTTTAGGCGATTTTGATATAAAAAAGAAGGTATGTTTTAGTGTGTGAAATTATATAAGCTATTGTTTTTACTTATATTTTATCTATTTCTATCTGAAAATTGGGGAATAGAGAAAAATAGAGATGGTGCGACTAGCTGGATTAGAATTAATTAAATAATATTTTGATTTAAAACGAAATTTTCAAAAGAAACATAATTATATAATACCATTCATAATACCATTATATTTAATGCCATATATCTAGACAAAACGCCCTTTAAATCATCATTAAAGGGCGTTTAAATTTTACACTTTAGATAAACCCGCACAACATAACCGTTCCTAAAAAAGCAAGATAATTTCCTTTTCTTGTTTTTTCATTTAGTGAAATGGCATTACATATCTGCACTTATTTAGCCGTCCATACCCCCCCAGTCTAATTCGACCGCAGTCAGTCGTTTTGCCGCAATGATGACTTGCTATGCCTGCCGAAGAGAGTAATCCTGTGACCAACTTAAACAAGCACAGGAAACCACAAAATGACAAATTTTCAAATGAGAACCGAGCAGGAAATGATGATGGAATTAGCCCTTATTGCAGTGAAAGAACACGACGGTTTTATTGTAGACGGTTCGCAATATTCACTGCCTAACGAATGCGGGCAAACTTTTGTCTATAACACGGCATTTTTAGATGTGCGTTTTGTGGAAGACGGACGCAAAGATTGCGTGGTGAGATTTACGTCCACGCTCGCCCCTTTCGCCCCACCGTTTTATTGCTTGCTTTCCGAATTAGAAGACTAAAACAAAGGCTTCGTGATCACCCGAAGCCTTTTTCATAGCTAAAATTTATAGACTAAATTGTCCTCGTACGCCACTTGGTAGTTCAGCTTGGCATTGACCGTAATCCGTTTGGCGTTTTCAAACGCCTGCCAATTATCCACCTTATCTTCCAGCATATAATTCATAAAGCGAATAAACTCCGACTTCGTTGAGCTAAAGAAAACATACGGCGGTCGCGTGATATTGACCAATCGCAAGAAGTCAATCAGGTCAAAATATTTGGCTTGTTTGTAGCTTTCCTGCTTGGTACAAAGGTAAGGCGGATCTAACACAAATAACGCTTTCGGATCATCGCTAAACTTAGGCAAAAGCGTGTGGAATGATTCTTTCACAATCTCTACGCCGTCCAAATAGCCATCAGCCTTTGGATAATCAGACTGACGAATACAATGCCAGAAATTATGTTGGAATAAGTCATCAAACGTTGCCACTTGTTGCCCACTGAACAATAACCAACTCGCTAAGCAATTTAAATCTTTATACCCTTTGAAGTTTTGCAGGGTAAACGCTCCTTTTAACTTTTCTCTTTATTAAATATAGCCGCTAGTTGATTTGGGCTAAATCTCCAACCGCTCTCGCTACCGCAAATCGCATTAAAACACCATTCGCTACAAAAATACTTAGAGCGTTTTTGTTTGATTCCAAGTACGATACCTAATGCACCCCACCAGTCGTATTTACATCCCAAAGTGCGGCTAAAATAGGCTTTGATTTGTTCCTCAGCAACATCGTTGAGTGGGATTAAATCCCATTTGGTGTTATCGGACACATCAATCTGTTTGCAACGCACCCCGCCATCTTGCACCGATGATGAGTAGCAGTCATATGCTGTTGCATGCTCATAATGATGTCCGCTACCAAACTCAATGCGCTCAATGGCAATCTCGCAATGCGAGTATTTACCCTTAGTGAAAAATCGAGTAATGCGGTCGGCTATCGCTTTGGCTGGCTCTTTGCGCCAGTCTCGTTTGTGTTTGTACATCGTCAAATAGACCTTAGCCATTTTGATATGCCTCCATCAAGTTATCCATCTGCTTGATAATGCCATCATGGATTGATTGCAACTGCTCAAGTGTGAGATTAGGGGCTTTGAGTTCATACTTGCGCATACGTTGGTTGGCAAGCTCCATTTGTAGTTTTTTCAAGCCTGCCGCCTGCGTCAAAATCAGGTTTGTGGCGGTCTTATTATCCAGTCTTGCGCGTTGCGCGAAATCTGAGATATAACGACTGCACTCGCCTTCATAATTTGCAGATTTATACGCTTCTGCGGCAGCTTCTCGCTCCTTATACTCTTCGACAAACCTTGTCCATCTTGAGTTGATGTTAGCCGCTGTATCATCAATGCTATCAACTAGATTTTTAATGAGTTCACGCTTAATTTCAGTTTTCTTTTTTTCATCGACAATCCAGCTGTTTCCGTTCCATTTGTGTAATTCTGTTGGTTGTCTATCAACTAGAATGTATTGACTTTTAAAATAAATAAGTTGTTTAGTCTCAAGCTCTGATTCGTTTTCTACTTCCATTTCCACAAAATCATTTAAGTTTTGCGGAATAGGGAAAATTTGATAACTATTCAAATTTTCTTTTAAAAAATAGACTTTCATTTATCTATCACTCCTTCATCGGATATCGATACGTTTTACAAAACGACCAGCAAGATCTTGAATTTGTATTGCTGTACCGTTTCTATCAACAGTCACAGCGAATGTCTTGACTTCTACATAATTCAAAAATGAACCATTACGGGGAAATCCTCGTACTTGACGAACATCAAGCCAATGAACTCCGCCTCCTGTTTTACCTTCAATCTCTGCCCCTACTTCAAAACTGACAATTTCAATATTGTTATTATCATCAAGCCTGTGGCCTGATGATGACTGAAGATACAAAATAAGTGTTTTACCAAAACACTTTTCTGAAATATCAATACGCCCAGAACCCACGTTACCTTGCCAGACTGTTTTTAATGTGCCAATTTGAGATAAATTCTCTTGTGCCTGCAAAAATTGCTGTTTTATATCAGCTTTTGCATTGGTGATTTCTCGCAAAGTTGATTGTTTATTCTCTTCTATTTTTTGTTCAACACTCTCAGATAACGCTTGCATATTTTGCGCAAGTGTACCCGCATCTAAAGCCCCAGCATTTTCAACAACACCGAATGCCTTCACCCAGAATTGCACGTCATCAAATGTGTTTTTTGCTTTGATGCATAATTTGAGGATTAATGATTTAGGGCGAGTTTCATTTCCACCTGTTGCCATTGGGCTATCTAATAGCGGATGCATAAATCCATTATCACTGAGATTATCATCAGTTGTAGTTGCAGTGCGTAATCGTGAATCTATAACTGTTTTCGTTTTGTCATAAAAAATACTACTATCAGATGAATCAGCCCAGTGTGTTCTAACTTTATGTACGTGCTTTTTAATTTCGTCACTTTGTGTCTGACCGATATTTAATCCATTCCCTGTATTTCTAATAAATCGGTCTTCCGCAAGTGGTACATTTGAAATAGAGCTATATTTATCAACAAGATATTGATATAACTCTGGGTAATTTTGCTGTGTGACTGTTGAGCGAATGCTATCAAAGGCAATCCACCCAGAAGGGATATTATCCACGGCAAAATAAGCCGTCATCCCCACATCACTACGAGTTAAATCAGGAAGTTGGTTGCTGTTGCCCAAAGTGCGGTATAAATCGGGGAAGGTTTGTTGGCTGAATGTTGAACCATCAGCACGTAAAAAACCAACGGGATTGGTTACCGCACGGGGAAATGACACTACGGCACCAATAGGCACACCATCGCCGCCTGCATCTTTCCATTCTGACCAATTTGAGCCATTAAAAAAGCGTGTTTTGATTTTGTTATCATTTGCTTTACGTGCAATTTGACGCACCGCATTTGTTGCCCCACCGCTCACTACTTCAATATGCCATGCCCCATTTTCGGGTAGATTTTGACCGCTTGCTAAGTAATAATTGCCATCGGTTTTATAGCCATTAGCATCGCCCTGCCCTTGTTCTACTTTAAAATTCCCAATACCATAGCCTGCTAAGGTTGTGGCTGGGGATTGTTTAGCGCTAGCAGCTTCTTTTGCTTCCGCCGCTTTATCATAAGCCGTTTTAACGGCTGCTGAACTCGCAAACTTTGTGTCACTTTCGTCGTTAACAGCAGAGTTTGGGAGTGGCTTGTTTTTGAGTGAGTTATAATCAACGGGTAGTTTATACTCTGTAGCCATGGGCACCCATTGAGCACCATTATATTCTTCAAAAATTTTTGTCGATGGATTCCAGCGTTTTGCTTTTAGCGGGACATTAGTGTGCTCCCCATCCAAAAATGATAAAATCGCACTAATGGCGGCTCTAATTTCGGTTGGGAATTGCGTATATTCGCTATCGACAGTTGGTTTGTTAAAATCTGCCATTTTTGCTCCTTTACACTCCTTTTACAACCCAGCCAACTTTACCGCTTACACGATTCCCATTTTTATCAAATAAAAATACGTAAAAGCCTTTAGGTTTTGGCTCATCCTTAAAGTCAGATGTTGCAAAAAGTGGTTGTTTAGATTGTGGTGTTAAAACCGGGACAGACGCATCGATAAACTCTGTTGCAAAGTTTACCCATGTGCCTTTTATATCTGACGCATTTGCCTGTACGGTTCCTCCGTCAGTTTTTTGTTTTTGATCGAGTTTTAGATTAAGTGACTCTATTACGACAGGTTTCTGTGCATTGCTCACTGTAATTCTAAACTTAACATATCTAAAGTTGGTTTCATAAACGGATTGTTGGTCGTGTTCGCGCCAATTATCTTTAGCGTTTTCTTTTACTGCTATATGATAGTTAATATCATAACTGCCAGAGCTTATCACCTTAGGGGTAAGAGTAATTTTGGATGATGCTAATACCGTGCCGTAATCCATTTCCTCCTCATAATATCCGCTCTCGTCTATTGGCTGGAGGTACAACGGGAAACCTCTATTAATTTGAGATTTTGGAGTAGCGAGATTATTGGATCTAAAATGCTCTGCCCATGTATCTCGTCTGACTGGTAGATATAACTTGCCATCGATTTTATCCGAACCATTTTTAATTCCGTCATACGAGCTGTTGTAGTCGTATTTAAGGATATAATCTGGCGGTTGTGCAACATTGGATAGCGTATATTGCGGCTCACTTCTGTTACCTGCACTATCAACACCAATAATCCAGTATTTATATAACCCTCCTACAGTTTCAAACTGTGGAAACGCTAACCCATCAATATTTGTGATAAACTCTGAATTTTCTATTGTTTCCCCTTTCCGCAACTCATAATAGACAATCGGCAAGGTAGCCTTGGCACTTTGCCAACGCAACATGACGTAGTTATCGATAACTTGTTGAGATATAGAGACAGGTGTCGGTCGATGGACAATTAGCTGCGCTTGAGCGGATTCGCTCCGATTTCCGCCTAAGTCAATTGCAGTAACGGTAAATTTTTTATTGCCGTTAAAATCAGCCTTAAATTTAAATGATGTACTTTTAACTAAAGCCAGCACGTCATCATCTTTTTTAACCTCGTAGAGCTCAGTCGAAAAAGAGTTGTTTTTTGTCTCACCCCAAGTCATCAAAACTTCATCGCCGACAATTTCTGCAACTAAGTTTTCTACTTGTCCGCCTGAAATATTAAACGTTACTGCAGTGGGCGATTCAGAGCGAACATCGGAAGAATCCACCGCGCTTAGCCAATACTTATGCTCACCAGCGCGAATAAAACCAAGATTAAATTCGTTTGCCTTGATTTTCCCAACTGGTTTAGAACTTTCATAGGTGTCGCCTTTTTTAATCTCGTAATACTCTAAATCTATATCGGGCGATAAATCCCAAATTAAAAAAGCTCCTTCTTGGGCAATAGCCTTGTGTCTTAAATTAGAAACATTATGCGGAGGACGTAATCTACCTATTGGCTCATAGTTTTGGATTGGATTATCGGACCATACACCTAATACATTGCTTGTTTTGATGCGGATTTGATATAACACACCATCTTTTACATTAGGAATATCAACCGATGTTAAGGTCGTTGGCTCCATCTGTTTCCAGTTGCCATTGCCCTCGCGATACTCAATTTGGTATCGAGATGTGAGTGATGTTGCAGGTTCATAACTTACAACAATTTTGGTTTGGATACTTCCCCCAAGCCCACGATAAATCTCATCGGTAATCACTACATTTTTTACACCAGTATCTAGCGTATTGTTTGTTGTGTCATATTCAATGAGTTCATTTCCATTTTCAATATGCTCAAACTTAGAGGGATTGTAATCAGATGCAGTGATAGTATATGAGCCGTCATCACTCTCAACAATGGAGATAACTCGATAAAGTTCAGGTTTTATATCTGAACTAGCAATAATCCATGTGCTATTTTCTGTGACCGATGTAAAGCCTGGATTTACCTCAATCTCAGTGAGTTTTCCACGTTGTGTAATTGCTCTTTGTTCTAACTCCCCTTTCTCATTCACAATGCTAATCGTTGATTCTTTTGTGATTTCAACTTCCGCATCGAGAATGATTCGATTGACTGTTGAGCCGTCTTTAACTCGCCCACCGCGTCTCTCCCCTGAACGATGGATGTCAGATACTTGTATCACTTCTCCAGGGATGGGTATGGCACCATCTTGTCCGCAAGAAAACGTAATAACTTCGCTTTCGTATTGCTCAGTATAAAGTAGCCATTTCCCTAGTCGTCTTGCTTGCCCTCTCGATGTACAGCCGAACGCCACAACTTCCGTTTGGGATATGTACCCCATCTTAACAATCGCCTCCGAGTCCTCGATGTACTCTACAGATTGTTTAAAGTACTTTTTCGGGTCGTTCCACGTCACTAATACAACATTGTGACGAGTTTTAATATTCGAGCCTGAGCGGCTGAATTTACCGCCGATAACATTGGTATTATTAAACTGATAAATAGGCTCTTTGGGTGAGTCTTGGACGAGCATTTGAGTACCGCTACTCCAATAACTCATTGCTCTAAATACCGATGTTAAATCTCGTAACAGCTTAAAGGCTTCTTGTTTGGTTTGGATGTAAACATTACAGGTAAAGCGAGGTTCACGGCCACCAAATCCATCAGGGACTAATTCGTCGCAATATTTCGCTATTTGGTACATCGACCATTTATCTAGCATATCTTCTTTGATGTATTCCCCTGCCCCATATTCCTCGTTAGTGAGTAAATCAAAATAAATCCAAACAGGGTTATTTGAGTATTTGACAATAAATGTACCATCCCAATCACCGCTATATTCTCGAGTTTCTGGATTGTAGTTTGAGGGCACTTTTAGTTTGATGCCACGGCAATGATACCCACGAGATGGTATTGAGCTAAATTGCTCAGCGTCTATTTGCACGCCGACATATGCCACGCCAGGATAAGTTAATTTTTCCTCAAAAACCGTTGTGATTTTCGAAAAAATGGTTTTGTTTTGTAAAACCTGGCTATCTGAATCATCAGTTAACCGTGTCACTTTTATATTCCAGGGAGCTTCGCCTGTTAATCTAAAGCTATGTTCGCGATTATATGATGATGTGGTTTTACCCTCGATAACGATATTACCTGCATCTATCCATTGACTACCATTAGCTTGATATTCAACTTTTAGCTCAACCTTTGTACCGTTAATATCGCCATTACTTTTATTTTGATGACTTAATCCAGGCACAGTAATAGTTACTCTAACAATATCTGCTTCTGGTGCAATAATAGAGCGAGTGATAGGTTTGTCTTTTTTTACTTCGGTATTGACATCTGTTGTCACTTCATTGGTTTGGCAAATTTCTGACGGTGCTTGTCTCACGCTTCCAGGTCGCCACTCAATAGCAACATTATTAAAATTGAATTTGCCTTTTTCATCTTGTAACTGTACATCACCAAAGTAAACTGAGTTCAGTCCATTTACCGGTCCTTCAATTTCTCCACAAGAAATAACATCAATAAATTTTGCATAAGAGCAAGATTTGAGCGAATCTGGCGCTTCAACTGGTGCTCTACCACCTCCGCCACCACCTTTTCCACCGCCTTTTCTACCAACTATCTGCATTTATCACCCCGAAACTCGTTTAAATTTAAGTTTTCCTCTAGTCTCATTGTTTGATGTAGAGTTTGTTCTGATAGGAATTTCTTTATCGGTAAGACCTGCCGATACAACAGCAGATCCAACTATTAATTCGCCATATAACAATGGGATAGGTTGCCCTTGCTCGGTTGTATTTACTGCACCATTAAATAAATAAGACGGCTTATTCTCTGGACGTTCTTGTGGCCCGCTTACTTTTGGCACAGGGACGAGTAATTGGCTGATGCCGCCAAGTACAAGTGATGCACCAATCGTAAGTGGCAAGGTTGCCGCGCTGCTTAAAAAGCCTGTACCGCCTATAGTAGCCCATCCTAAAGGGTTCCAAAATGCAAGACCAATCATCGCAGCCCCCGCTATGAGCTGAAAGAATCCACCCCGCTTAGAACCCCTAATGATAGGAATAAGATGAAATTCGGCTTGAGCGCCATACCACATTTGAAATTCATCAGATGATGTTGTCAGCTCTTCTCTCTGCACCAAGAACCGATAAACTATTCCGTGTTTTTCAGATTCTAAGAGAAACTCTTTAAATCCTCTTTTTAAAACACATAAGGCTCGGATGGCTTCCGCTGGTGTTTTTACTGCCAGCTTATGGACTTTACCAAAGCGTTTGCCTAACTCGCCTTTAAGGCGTATTTTCCTTATGTCGCATGATGTGCGTTGTTCGTTCGCGGTAGAATTGTCCATATACATCCTTACTTGATAGTCGTCCGTATAGGTGATGGCCAATTAAACCATCACCAAGATAAACACCAGCATGATTAGGTACATTTGCGTTAATTTGCATCACAATCATGTCGCCTATTTTTAAGTCTTTGACTGGATAAAATCCCGCGTCCTCAAAGTTATCAACATAGAGATTGCCACCATTATCCCACCAGCCATCTATGCGATTGTAGTTTGGGAGATTAATACCCAGTTCTTGGCGATACCAATCACGCACAAATCCGTAGCAGTCGGTCATGCCATGGATAAACTTACGCCCATACAAATCAGGCACCTCTGTAAGTGCAGGCATAAAATGCGTAGATACCTCATCGCCTTCTAGTCCAATAATGCACCATTCTAATCCACTTATTTTATGTGCATCTTGATCTGCAATACTTGGTAAACAGCTCTCGTCAGGATGGGAATGAACAACGGTTCTAATTTCCCCCACTCCTTCCGCTCTGGCATAATCTTCTACGCCAATCAAAAACTCATCTTCTGTTTCTGCCGCTAAATTGGTACAGGCGACATACTGCAATTTGCCATTTTTAAGCACAAAAAAACCGCAACTTTCGTGCGGATAACTTTGTTTGGCGTGTGCTATTGCATCATCAATATGTTTCATTTTAAATCCTCATATATGCCGCACTTGGGAAACCACCAAAAGGCAATTCAGAGTGCTCACCAAAATGTGCTTTACAGTCAGCAAGCGTTTTAGAGCAAGTTGCTTTATCGCCTGTATATCCGCAAAACTGCCCCTTATATTTATGAGTGCAATATTGAGCCACAATCTGCCTACGGGGTAATTTAACCCCCTCTAAATCAGTAGCGGGTAATAACTCGAAACTAACCGTTAAATGGTCTTCCGATGTTTTTTGCGATATATAAAATATATCATCGGGTAAATGTGCGTTTGGGTCGGCAGTCAAATTGCCGTTTTCAAAATTTACCGCATCAAGATAGATTATTTTCGTTCGTTTGCGAGTAAGTCGAGCGCCCTCAATGCCTTTTAATTTTGCCAAGACTAATGTAATCGCCCCACCTAAGTTGGAAAATGTAATCCTTGGTCTAACAGGATTTAACCCATCAACTGCAAATCCCTCAGCTTTGACTGGATAAGGTGTATATTCCAGCCCTTGCCACACAATAGCTTGACCTAATGGACTTAATCCATCGTGGAAACGATAAACAATATCGCCAAATTTAGTGAGATCGAGTTCAAATAATTCTATCCAACCATGAGAGGCGTATTGTTGCAGTTGTCCGTAAATACTCATATTTACTCCAATAAAAAACCGCACTTTCTAAAAGATTGTGCGGTTATAAGTTCACGAAAAGATCTAACTGTTTAATTTGTAAAAGCTCACGCTCAAGGTCTTGCTTTTCTGATTTGCATTGCTGCAATAATTTTCCCCGTTCACCAGCTCGTTGCGTATATTCGGCTTTCGCTGATGATAGAAATACTTTGAGCGCCGTTTCCTGCCTGACTGTCGGTTAAACCGATAGTCGCCTTTGAAAGTTGGGTTTGATTAGACATAGAATGTCTCCTTTGGTTTGTTTTCGATATTAAGATTTACCCAGTTAAGGGTGCCAGGTGGTTCGAAAGCCGACCAAAAGAAACGGCTGGGATTATTCCCCTTTCGGGTGTTGTATTCTCCGCCCGCCCGACATAGATGAAATTGGATTTATGCGTGTTAAGTCTTAATGGCAATAAAACTAAACGAGATCACAAATTTTGTGCATAAAAAAACCGCTATGCTATCGGGTGCGGACTTCCGCTTTTGGTTTAAGGTTTCGACACCTTGAGAAAGAGTGTATTAATTTATTTGTATACTGTCAATAACAAAAAAGCTCTTGATTACGAGAGCTTAATGTGCCGATATTTAATCACCTCGACAAGTGATTGCCATTCAAACAACCTGCTAAAACTAACAACCTGCTAAATAGAAAGGCTTTTGAGACCTTGAAAAACATACTAATAAAAAAGCCCATTTGTAGTCAAGAGGCTAATTTTCAATTTTTTGTAAAAAGAAATGTATAAGCAATTAAGAATAGGATAAATGTCACAATAAGAATTTTTCCTATTGGTGGATCATTACTTTTCTCTTTATCTTCAGATTGGTTTAGCTGCAAAAAATATTCGGCAACATCTTCAACATCTTTTCCTGACTTAATGTCAAACACTCTTTGTATATCATTCAAGTAAAAGACCGACTCTTGCTCAAGTTCTTCGCAATATCCCCAAATAGCATTTTTTTCTGGGTAATAATCAGTAATTGCAACATTTAATGTTACAACTTGCCCATCTACAACATAATCAATCAACACATCAAGGTAGCAATAATCCTCCTCTTTGCTTGAGGAAAATTCCAATTTATCTCGCTTAGAGATACCCGTTCCCGGTATGCCTAAATTTCGATAAACCCCATTTTTTCCTATATTAATAGATGCGCCTTTAATTCCGGTTGTAACACTTACGCCGGACTTGCTTATGTTTAACTTTACGCCTGGTAGGATTTTTTTTGTCTTTCTAAATTTTATAGCCATAGGATCTCCTTAAGTAAAGATAAGTCATTTTTACACAATAAGAGATCCTATTCAATGGTAGTCAATTAAACACCTGCTCAAACGGCAGATCATAATCAACATAAACTCCGTTATCTGTGCTTGTCCACTTACGGCAGACAACCAAGATCGGAGTTTTTTTACCAGGCTGTAGCCACTCAAACGACTTATAGCCTCCGTGTCGCAGTAAAAAACTCTCAAGCTCATCAATAGCCGCTTTGTCTCGTTTGTTTAGACGCACCGTAAGGGTAGCTTTAGAGACAATGTGATTTAAGCCGTCTTGTATTCTCTGCGAGTAGCCATCACCAAATTTAATTTCTTTAACCTTTGGTTCTGTCTCTGTTGATAAACCCCAAAGGGTTTTCCACTTAAAACGCTCTTTTGCCACTTATCGACCTCCCATCATTCCGCCCGGGCGCGATTCATTTCGGATTACCTCATAAACCTGTTGTTTGGTTGCGGCAGCAACCATGCGGGCTAACTCCGCATTGTCTGCACCGTTGCCATCAAAATTATTTGTTTGATTAATCACAACGCTATTTACACCGCCACCACTACCAAGGGCTTTATTTAGATTTTCGTTACTCGTGATTTGACCGGTTGCGCCCGGCACAAAGATTTCCGGCCCACGCTCACCAACAAGATAAGCTCGACCACCACCAACCGGGCCACCATTAGCCCGAGCGCCAGATATTGTAACGCTTTTTATTTGTTGCAATACTGCCGCACCTTGCGCTGCCACTGCCGCCATGTTGGCAAATTTCTGCGCCGGCGTAACTGCGGTAGGGTCATTCATCGCTTTCATGACTGCCGCATGTAGGTTGAGCATTGATTGCGCAATCTGAAATGATTTAGATATTGCAAATAGCGTACGGTAAGCACCGGATTGTTTACCTCCGGCAACCTCAGCCAATCCGGCTAAGCCGTCAAATAAAGATGATGCCATACTCAACTGAGATGATACCGCCTGACGATCTAAATCCTCTTTGCGTTGTCTGTATGTATCCTCAATTAATGCCTTAGCCTCCTCAAATTGCTGTACGCTCAATAATTGTTGATCGTAAAGCTCTTGTGCTTTGGTTAATTGATTCTCGCGAGTAATATCGTTTTGTACATACGGATCATTTCCTGACCCTCTGACATCATTAAAAAAAGACCGCACTTTTTCCGTTTTGTCGTACTCATCACGGCGCATTTTGTCTTTTTGCTTATTGATTGCGTCCTCATAGGCTTGATTTTCAAGTTCAAGGTAATGTTTACGCAATTCTAAAGCTGAGGCAAAGCCACGCTCTTTTGCATCTCTTTCAGAGATTGCCATTTTACCGATAAGCGCTATGCGTTCTTGGTGGGCTAATGTGATTTTTTGCAATTCGTCAGCATACGCCATATCCAAGCGCGCTAAATCATTCGTTTTAGAGGATGATTTGACCGCACTTTTTTTATCCTCGCTTTTTTGGAGCTCCGCCAACTCTTTGTTATAGCTTTGAGTTAATTTATCTAAGGAGGATTGGCGTAGTGCGTCAATATTATCAAAGCCTCTGCGGCGGATTTCTTCTTCGCTCAACACAAGATTTTCAAGGGCTTTTTTGTCCTTTTCGTATTGGGCTGTTAATTTTTCGGATCTGCTTTTTAGCTTATCTTCGATCTTTCCGAGCGTTGACGCTCCGGCGGTTTCTCTTTCAGATCTTTCGTGCTTTTCTTTCGCCTCGTTGGCCTCTTGTTGGCGTTTTCTCGACTCTGCCTCTTGCGCATCTAGCTCTTTTCTTGATTTGGCTAGATTTTCACGGGCTTTTTCCAACTCTTTCGTGGTGTGTGCTAACGCATCATTTATGCCATCACCATAAATACCGGACTTAGCCTTTTCTTCGAGGCTTTTTTTGGATTTCTCCAACACATCAATTTGCTTTTCGAGGGTATCTACATGCGTTTTTGTATCAACCCCTCTCATGACTTTTGTCAGCCATAAAAACGCCTCAGCTAATTTATTTATTGAGGCTTTGTATAAGTCAGTGATACCAGTAGAGGTTGCAAACGCCTCTTTTAGCTCATCGGTTGCTTGTCCCAAGGTATCTAACGCACCAGCAACAGTATCGCTTGCAGCAGCCTCACCGGCTCCACCAACACGCTTTTGTAGCTCATGCAAAATAATCTCTTGTGCTTTTGCTTTTTCGCCGCTCTCTACAAAGGATTGGATCAGGTCTTTTTGTGTCTCTGTAAGCTCAATGCCTTTGCGTTTTAATAGAGATACAGCCTCAGCAGGGGACTCTAAAGCTCGCCCAAGATTGCGTGCCTCGCTTGATACATCAGTTTTATAAACTTCCGCCAAGTCTTGCGCTAATTTAATGGCTGTTTTAAATGTCTCACCAGTCACACTACGATAAGTCATCATGACTGACATAGCACTTCTTACGCCATCTACACTTGCTAGGGTGTTCATGGCAAGCGATCCGGCAAAATCATTAAGCTCGTCAGATGTAAATCCAACAGCCGCACCGGTCGCTTTTAATTGCGCCTCTGTGCGAGCTAAGTAGCGTTCTGTTTCGGCGTACAACTCAATCCCTGCCATTACTGAACTGTACATAGCAGCAAGCGCACCAGCAGCGCTTAATGCGGCAGCGGCTAAACCACCAATCGCCAATTTGGTTAAGTTAATTCCGCCCGTAGTTTTACCCAAACCATTGAGAGAGTTGCGGGCTTTGTTAATTTCTTCAGTAAATTTTGCCGTCTCTGCCTCGAGTTTGATTTTTAAATTGCTGATCTGGTCCAATTCTCAATACTCCATCATTTGCAATAGACGCATCCATCATTTCTTCCGTTGTCATTTCTGCGTTTGGTTTAGCTGTATGTAAAACGCTAAAATCCTGCGCTGTAACAACCTGTTTTAATGCCGCAACGTTGTAAACCGCACTTGCTACCGTGCCGTAGCCGTAATCTAATAACTCAAGTGTAAACGGACGTTTGCCAAAGTATTTACACCAGCAAAAATACTCCGCGACAGACATTTCGCGGAGCATTTGCCGGTAATCGGCGCGTTTAAACTCGTGCGCCAGCTTTAGGACAAAGTCAAGTTCGGTTTCTAGGCGTTTTTTTGCTCACCATCTTCCTGTGTGCTTTCTGACGGATCTGCCTGCGGAAATTCGCAAACATCCTGCACCGCCTCAAGCACGCGGAAAATATCCGCTTGAGTCCAAGTGGTTAATAGCTCTTTTTGTAAGTCATCAACAGACTTATCGCTGTCATACGATAGCGAGATCGCAATCAAGCGAGTGTGCGCCATTAGATTGTTACGAGTGATTTTGTTGAGCTTGCTATTTAATTCCTGCTCGGTGTCGTTTTCCGATACCGGTTCAGGTTTATCTAGACTGTTTAGGTAATCAACATAATCAAGGTAATCAAGCGCGGAGATTGCAGATACCACCAACACTTGATCGCGTAACTCAAACTTAACTTTTTTTAACATAGTAACTAGTCTCCAGCCTCGTTATACTCAGCCAATAACGGTTTACCTACGTTAGTTAGCTTAACTGTACGGGTCATCACTTCGTTTTGTGGCACGGTTTTGCCTAAAGATGACACCCAAGCGTAATACACATCACGTACGCCGTTAGGATAGACAACAAGATAATATTTCTTTTTGCCGGTGTTAAAGTCGCTGACCAATGCTTGTTGGGCGGTATCACCAGGTAACCAAGCAAGCGTTAATGTAGTTTCACCGGCTGATTTTGCGCCTTGGCTTGTGGATTTCCAATCGGCGTTTGCATCGTCTAAATAGTTATCCTCATAGCTATCTGCGGTAACTTCGCCCGGTGACAGTTCTTTGATTTTCGCAATGCGATCCCAGTTTTCTGGCTTTTTAATGTCAGCCGCTTTAATTGTGCCGTTTACAATTACGGTTGATTCCTTATCGTCTTTAAGACGATAAAACATCGTTCCCGCGCCTTTTGTAGGAGTTGTGTTTTTAGCCATTATCTACCTCGTATGTAATAGCGTATTGCAAATCGGCCGCTATCCAAGTCGCCATTTGGTCGTCTTGTTCGTAGTCAAATGCCGTAAATGCAATGTTTTCTGTTAGCGTGGTTAAAGAGGATTCAACAATGCCCGATTCGTAGATTTCTTGGGTTAATTTATCCAAGTCATCTTCACGGGCAGCAGACTTCATAAAGCAGGCGACATGGAGCGTTGCCTGCATTGTGCCGTCCAGATAACCGGTAGGGGAGACTCCGCTAATAAACACTGCAACAGTGGGGCTTTGGCTCTCAATATCGGTAAATGACGGCTTGCCATTGCTAAACTCTTTAACTTTTGGGAGGTGCGGTCGTAATGCGTCAATGACCGCCTGTCTTATCTTGGAGTGGATTTTCATTTTTTAACCACTATTTGGATTTGTCGGATTAGCTGAGTGCGTAATTCCTGCGGTATATCCTTTTCGTAAGCCCGTTTCACTTCGGCATTAAATGATTCGGTGAGTGGGGTTTTGAGTGGGATTTTGACTACATCGATTGGGTAGCGATCTTTGCCTTGCCGTTGTAACACTTGCACTCGTCCGTTTTTAAGTTTTTGGACAAATGCTCGAGGGTAAAGACGATTCCCGATCTTTAACTGCCCCTTATTTTCGCCACGGCGCACAAATCGCCCTCCGCCCGTTACTAAACGGATAACTGGGAGATTGCCACGATTTACACGGATAAATGCACTAAGTCGTCTTGGCTTAGCTCTCTCAAGTTTCGCACGACCTTTAATTAGGCGCTTTGGTACATCAACCTTTTTTGATGTCTCAATCACAGATCTAACCATCACTTTAGCAGCAATGTTATTAATCGTGCGTGCCATGGCTTGAGGTACTGCTTTTTTATCAATGTCGGATAAGGCTTTCTTCGCTTTTTCGATGTCGTCATTAATTGCCATCAGTAACTTGCATCCTCCTCTAACTGGAGCATGATAGTGCCGCTGTTAAACGTAAACCCAGTAACAACATAATCAACGCCATTAATGGTTGTTTTATCCCCTTTTTTAGGCTTGTAACCGGAGGATTTAAACATTGTCAACGTACGGTAAACACCATTCATCGGATCCATTTCTTTCGGTGTCTCATCAAGCACCGCTTTGTATTTTTTGCCGTTGATAACATAGACGGACATCATCACATCTGATATGACTTTGTCCGCCTGTGCGAGTGCGTCATCAAACGGACTAAGTGTTGATCTTGACATCTACAGTTTCCACGGTTGCACCGCTTGCGTGCCATGCAATACCTAAGCGCTTGTTAGTGCCTGCGGTAGTTGTTGCTCCGTCAGTTGCAGACCAGTACACGATCGCACCTTGTTTGATGTCGTCAGCCGCTTTTGCTTTAACGGTAAATACACCGGTAGTCAAACCAACACCAACGGCGGATTTTTCCACGTCGGCAACAGCAATCGCCGCAAGGTTTTCTAACATCACTACATCACCGCTTTTTACGGCAGCGGCAGCGGTAAAACGCACGGTGTTTCCGTCTTGCATATAGTTTTTAGCCATATTTAATGATCCTTTAATTTTGATAATAAAAAACCGCACCTCGCTTAAAAGTGCGGTCGTTATTTAAGGCGTTTTAAGTTACTTATTGGTAACTTTTACAATGCCACGGTAGTCAATTACATTAACACCTGCATCAATGCGCACCTTGGTAGATACGCCATCAACAGTGAAACCTTGTTGTTGCTCCATGTATGGCGTATCAATGCCGTCAAGGTAAGAAACTTCAATAGCTTCTTTGTTGATTAAGTACCAAGATTTCGGATCGGCAACTTGTAAACGTGCAGATTTAACTGTCGGTACAATGTCGCGGATTGGATTGATAATGCCAGAATTGATATCAGCCCCCTCCACACTTGCCGAACCTAGAACTTGTTTAGCACGAGTATAAAGTGAGGTTGGTAACAACATAAAATCAGGCTCAATCGCTAACGGTTCACCACGAGTATTGACAAAGCCATTCATCATTTGAATTGCTTTATCAATATTGGTTACATCTAATGCGGCATTATCAAATGAGTTTTTGTGCGAGGCATCAAATAATTTTTTGCCATCTTGCGCAATCGCGTTACCAGTTAATAACGCAAACACTAATTTAGCGATTGTCGCACGTGCCGCTTGTCCCATTTTTTCAGGAATTTTTGTCAACAAGTGCATATCGTCATTGATGATTGCTTGACGGGTAATACTAAATAATTGCCCGTAAGTCGCTAATGCAACGCTAGCGCCCTCATCGCCGATTGTGCCGTAGGTGTACTCCTCACCCTCACCAACTTGCGGTAAGTAACCAAAGTCACCTAATCCAACACGTTTCGCCGCGCGGAAGTCGGTTAATGTGCCACGAGATGTAAACTGATCAAAGTTTTCCGCTGCGGTTTCCCAACCTTTAAGCAAGGATTTGTGCGCTACATCAATTAAGATCTGACCAAAGTCAGAGCTTGAGTGAGTAAATGCCAAACCAACCATGCTCATTGCATTTTGACCCGATACACTAATACCTCGATCAACCAATGATGCACGAGCAAGCTCACGCAATGTCATCGTATTGTAGGCGTTGTCTTTAGCATTTACTTTGTCTTTGTCGATACCTGCACGAGCCAATAAGGATTGTTTCACGCTATCACCAACAATGTTACCGTTATCGGCATAAGGCGTTACTGCTGCACTTGGGGTTGTGCCTGCACCAAGTTTTGCTAATAATTTGTCTTTGGCTTGATCTGCGGTAATTGATAAATCACCTAAACACTCCACTAACAAATCATTGTGCGTAGTACCAAACGGTGCAAATACCGCTTTAATGTCGGCGTTACGTTTATTTAATTCAGCCTGCACTTGTGCGGTGTTATCTACCGGAGCTGTCGGCGCTTGATTTACCGGTTCAGTTGGTGCTGGTTGTGCAGGAGTTGGTGTTGCTTGTGGTGCGGATGCGCCAGCGTTGCCTTGTGGCTTAAACAACATGTCTTTCATTGCTTTTGGCATATTTTCAAAGTCCTCTAATTTTCTTGATTTAATAGACGCCATCGCCACAAGTGGTTCGGCTAGTTTGTCTGCAAATCCTTGTTCAACACATTCTTTTCCGTTGAGCCAAGTTTCTGCTGATAGCATTTCTGCTAATTCTTCAGGTGTTTTTCCTGTTTTGCTTGCATAAGCTGGGATTAGCGTATTTTCGACCTTGTCTAATAAGTCGGCATATTTGCGCATATCCTCAGCATCGCCACCTTGGATGCCCCAAGGCTTATGGATCATCATCATTGCATTTTCCGGCATGATTACCTCATTACCCGCCATCGCAATAACGCTCGCCATACTTGCCGCCAAGCCGTCAATGTAAACTGTCACCTTTGCAGGGTGATTTTTTAGCAAGTTGTAAATCGCGATCCCATCAAAAACATCACCACCTGGTGAGTGGATGTGTAGGTTAATCTGCTTAATGTTGTTTCCGCAGTCTTTTAAATCCTGCGCAAAGCTCGCAGCAGATACGCCCCAAAATCCGATCTCATCGTAAATTGAGATCTCTGCCGTATCGTTGGCTTTGGCTTTGATTGAGTACCAAGACTGGTTATTCGTCTTTGTCGCGCTCGTTGCCATCGCCACCGGCGACAGAATCATTTTTTGTTTTGTCATTTGTCGTACCTGTGTTAGTTAAATCCGTGTCAAACTTGAGACCAAATTTGCGGTTTTCCTCAACCTCAACTCTACGTCTGCGTTTAACTTCTGCCGGGTTGCTGCCGCTTGCTCGTACTGCTTGGCTTTCGGTCGCTAATCCACCTTTGATGCGCTCTTTCCACGCTTGCGCCTCTTTTGTCGGGTCTATCCACGGCATCACTGGGCCACTATAAACAGCGTTATAAAGTGATGCAGGATCAATATCGACTGGCACCTCAATTTCACCGCTGACAATCGCCATTTTTAGCCATTCTCTGTATATCGGGCGTGAGATGTGCGCAACAAAGGTATCTTGTAAAACGGAGTAACCCTCAAAGCTCTCCACCAACTCTTGGCGCTGGCTTGAGTAAGTCCCGTTATAGTCACGAGCAATGCTTGAGTAACTTGAGCGAGTCCCCGCTGCTGTTGCTCTTAATTGTCCGTTTCTAAAGGTTTCAAGGTTAACGTTCGGGCGGTTTGAGTTGATTAACCCGATGTCCTCACCAGGTTTTAAATCATCAATGATTGCACCGGGAGCAATCTCAAAATCTCGCTCCGGACTGTCTGCGCTGTAATCCTCATTATCTCCGTAGAGTGCGGCATCACCTTTTTTGATGTACATCGTAAAGGCGGCGGCAATTCGTGCGGCCACACGCTCGCTTTCCTCATAATCTTTAAGGTCAGCAAGTCGGATAATTACACCGTGCAACATCGATACGCCACGCAACTGGTGCAAGCGTTTTTTAAACGCAAGGTGCAACATATTTTCTGCCGGCACCGATTTAACTCGCCCGTAAGTGCGATTGTTTTCTTGTGGATTGTCCATGTAAACACGGTAAGACACAGGACGGCGCCAAGCGTTAATCTCTATACCTTGAATTACATTTGCCGTATCAAGGGTATTCATCGGCACAAAATCAGGCTCTAATGCCTCAAGGCTAAATGCGATTTTGGTGCTGTGATTGAGACCTGCTACACTGCCTCGCACAAGTTGGATAAACACTTCCCCATCACGGAGCCACGTTCGCAACAACATCCGCTCAAGTTCCGGGCGGGTAAATTGCCCGGTAACTTCTGGCCGCACAGACCATTCCGCCCATTTTTTGCGGATTTGCTCTGCCAAATCCTCATCAACATCACAACTTAAATTTAGCGGTTGTGGTTCAATATGGATTCCTCTGGAGCCAATCACGCGCTCTTCCATCTTGTCCAAAATGCCGATCACAATATCGTGATTTTGGTCTAACGCTCGAGCTTGTTCTCGCAAACTGACTGCACTTTGTTTGGTAGATACATTCGCGCCTTGGCTTTCGCGTTTTGCCTTATGTGTACGGCTTGGCATTGCTGCCTCGTATGCATTCATCACATATCGGCTTTTTGCTCGCTGTGCGCCCCATTTAGGCGAGATTGCGGCAATCGCTTTATCTAATATTCCCATTGTTTAAAATCTCGCATATTTGATTCTGTGGCGTTTTACGCGCTGTCTTGTTTCCGCCAGTAACTCATTTAGCATTTGTTGATAGCGGTCACGTTGTTTTGTCCATTCGGACACTTGATAAGATACCGATCGCCCATTAAAGCTAACTTGGCTTTGGGCGTTTTCGATCTTTTCATCAAGCGTTCGGATTTTTTCCTCAAGCTCGTCTTTATCGTAAATCACAGCCACCCACCTTTTTTCTTGCTTACGCCACCGTTTAGCCAATTACTTTTTGTTTTGGGTTTCGGTTGCAGTTTTACTTGTTCAATTTCTACCGCACTTTCAGTTTCTTCTTCCAGTGCAGTTGTCTCTTTTCGGATTACATCAGGATTTAATCCAGGTAGTTTTGCCCAGTATGGGACATTGTCCTCATCGCCCCACTTAATACGCTCATAACCACGCAAAATAGCGATCGCATGGGCATAGCAAAATAAGTCAAACGCCTCATTGTTGCCCTTACCTGGTTTACGCCATTTACCGTCTTGTCCTCGCTCTTCGTATGTCAGCTCATCAAAAAACCACTCCCCAAGCCATGCCGGGAAATGGATATAGTTAGCGCCGACAGTCTCACGACTTAATGCGTTACTAATGCGATCTTTGAGCTGGTCTGTTTGAAGTAGGTATAGCGGCACATCACCTCGTGCTTTAGCATGACGATCTGACCGTGAGGTGTTATCAGGATAAGTTCGAGAAATCAGTTTTTGGCGTTTGGTACTATCACCTTTAACGAGATACACCCGTTTTGATATGCCATCACGCTTGCATCTACGCCAAAACTTATAGGCGTTATCTGTTACACCGTCCTCACCGCCACTATCCACCGCCATTGCAAGAATTGGCATAAATCCGCCATCTAATCCCTCAATGCGATATTGCTTATTGAGTACATCACTAATAAGCAAATCCCAATCCTCAGGGTAGGCGGACGGATCAATGGGGAGGCTTTCCCCCTCTGAATTGCTCCGCATTGATGATTTAATGTTATATCTATCAATGAGCCACCGTTCGCTGTTTTCACCATAGCCCACAATTTGGACGACAAAACGGCGATTCCGCCCACCCTGCACATCAACTGCAGCCAATAAAAAACGGCACCCATAAGGCACCGTTCTTTTTTCTGTATCTTCTCGCCGTTCCATCAACTCGTCAGATCGGCGTTGCTCAAGGGCGGAGCGTGGCAAATAAGGCAATCCCCAGTCAGTATTTGTTACCGCCTTTAAGGTCTCCTCACTGCCGGTCATCTCAAATTCGTGCTCAGCTGTAAGTAATTTGTAAGTTAGTTGCTCCCATGTCTGATACGCTGCCGCAGGGCCCTCAAGCCAAAACGACGCAATACGGGATTTTCTTCCCTCGCCATGGATAACACCATTTTTGTCGATTGTTTGCCCCTCTTTGAGCCATTTTCCACCGATATTTAAATTGCGCTTTTTGCTCGGCTCAATGACGCCTTGGCAATGTGGACACTGTAAACGCGCTTTTTTGCTAGCATCAACAAAGTCAGCATCATCACGATAACCCACCATATTTGCCATTGATGGCTCAAGCCACTCTTTGCAATGCGGGCATTGCCAGTAAAAACGACGGCGATCTCCGCGATTGTATAATGACAAAATCCCAGTTGTTGGCGGTGCCTCGTGAGTCGTTTTGGGATGATGTTTTATATCAACAATATCCTTGCCTGGCGAACTCTCTACAAGTGTCATACCAGCACTCATAAATGTAGTCGTACGTTTGGACGCTAAACTAAATCCGTCGCCCTCACCGTCCACATCATCGGGCCAGCGGTCGTAATCGGTTAATGCAACGTACTTGTAATCGGATGATGACAGCACATTAATAGACGGCCAGCCAATTTTTAATAAATTACCTGCCCTAAAATATTTATCGTGGACATTGTTATCGTTTTTACGCGGACTTAATCTTTTTGCAATCTCAGGTGAGCATCTAAAAGTGCGGTCTAAACGTTTACGACTATGCTCACTAGCTTTCTCTTGTGTAAGTTGCACCAAGAGGAAATCAGACGGATCACAAATAATCGCATAGGTTATCCAGCCATCAATCAATCCGATTGTTTTACCAGTACGAGCTGGCCCAACAAAAATAACTGCGTCATACTCACGAGAGTTTAGGCAGTCCATCGGATCTAACATATATGCAGCAGTATCTTTATCCCATTTAACAGAGTTACCCCCACCAACTGGCACGCGCATATATTCCGCTACGGCTTCCGATACTTTCATTCGGCGAGGCGGTTTAAGTAGATTTGCAATATCTCGCCTAATATCTTTAGCTGATGCAAACATGACTACTCCTCTGATTTATTATCGCCAGCCTGTATATGTAATGACATTTGCGATTTAACGTCATCAATCACCTGTATTACACGAGTTAATTGTGTTGGAGTTAACGCACAATCACGCTCTAAAATATCTGGCAATGTATCAAGTGACTGCACAACAGCTTTAGCCAAAAAGCCCATCTCTTGAGCAACTTCAAAGGATGGTACCAGTTCGCCAGTATCTCGCTCGTATTTAAGTCTTTCGTTTTCCGCTTGCCAAAATGCTCGTCTCTCAACAGGTGACAAGCTATCAACATCCGCCGTCATTTTTTCGGCAAGTCCGATTTTGATTAAATCAGATAGTGCATAGAGCTTTAATTTGGAATTACTGCCAATAGCTGGCGTTAGTCCTGCAAGCCTTTGTGACACGGTTTGCCGATGCATTCCGACCAGTTCGGCGATCTGATTTATATTGAGTTTTAAGTCGTATAAATTATCCATAGCCGAGACCGTTAAAATGCCCAAAAAAGGGAAAAGATGATGATGACTAGAAACCTAAAAAACTGTCGAAAACCGCGCGCCCGAAACCCCGTGGAAAGGGGTATCCCCTCAGGAGTACCTTTTGCCGTCACGATTCTTTATAAAAATCACTCGATATATTTTTGTTTTATCCATAAAACATAGCTTAGGACTACCATCGAGCTATCATCAGATAGTCAAGGTCAGTCCTAATGTATGTGTCTGTATATGCCAATAAAAAAAGACCGCACTTTAATTGGCGGTCTTGGTTTGGTTAATCCACTTATTAAGATTATCTACTTGGCTTGCACACTTATCTCGCTCTGCGGTTACCTTAACTAACTGTATGACTACATCGCCGTATGTTTCCCCAGTAAATGCTGTTTTGACACAAGGTACAGTATAGGCTTGAGGCGGATAAATATATTCTGCTTTAGTCGTGATTTTATTTGTACAAGCGGTCAAGAACAGACTGAGGCAAACGAGTGTGAGCGCAAGGTTGAGTCTTAATGATTGTTTTAACTGATTCAGCATTTTCTGTTGCTATCCTTTCTATCTCATTATTACGCTCTTGTTGCTCAATGACGGCATAACGCTCTTGTTGTAACGCAAGACTTAATGATTTGTTAGCATCTTTTTGTTGCTGGATAGTATTTTCTTGTTGTTTTGTCGTTATTTCCAACTCATCTATAACGCTAGATTGGTAACGCAATGCACCAATCAAAACCACGACAACACCCGCTAACGCCATGTAAATGTACTTAGTCATTATCCGTTACCATTAATGCTCGATAGAGCTTACAACGCTCATCAATGCCATTTAGTCCACCATTAATTCTTCGCGTAACTTTTTCGACAGAATTAAGCTCAGCCAACTCATAGCACTTCCAATACCACACAGCAGTTTTAACAGATAAATCTAAATTCCCTGCCACATCTTCTGGCTCAATATCTCTACCTAACCATTTTCTAAATGCGGCATAATTATCCTTACCTGTAATCTGAATCAGTCCACGACCACGATACTTCCAACCATCTCCACTTTTCTCATCGCCATTACCCAAACGATTAGCATAAACACGATTAGCTATTAGCTCAGGTTTGCGCTCATATTTCTTCGCTATAAGAGGGTCTGGGAAATATTTACGGAAAGTTTTAGAAAGCCCAAGCCAAGAATAATTTAAATTTTCTTTAAATCTTGTAAATCCGCCACTTTCATGTCCACATTGAGCCAAAAACATCGCTTGCTGCATCTTATTCACACAACCTGCTTTTTCTATCTGCGTCGAAATAGCTTGATAAACACCTTTAACTGCGTGTGGAAAAATTTTATTAAATGTCTCTTCGGAAATCATCATTGTCATCTTTTTCAATTCTCCGATTAATGAATTTAAATAAAAACTCGCGAATTTTTTCAGTACCAACAAAACCAATCATCGTACCGAGAAATGAAGAATATTCTGTATGCCCAAATAAATGCGTACAAATTGGCACCGCAACACCCGCAATAGAGGCACACATAGCCGCATCAATTAAAACATAACGAATAGCTGGCTTTTTACGCATAAACCCAAATCTTAAAAGAGAAATAAATAACGCCCAAAAAGCACTCTGTGCTGAGCTAGAGCTAAGATTTGTTTGCAACCAAGACCATATTAACGCCCACACATCAGGCTCTTTAATTGGCATATATTTTCTCCCGCCTGTTTTTAGGCAATAAAAAAGCCCACGTATTAACGTGAGCTTGTGATAGATGGCCTTACCCCGTGCGATTTCTCGCGCAATAAAGTCTAACAAGGCAAGGAGCTATTACTGTAAACAAAAAGCCCCGACCGTTTCCGATCAGGGCTGTAAAAATCAATTTAGGTGTTCACTACTTATACTGCGACCACCATACATCTAAATAGTATGACACTTTGCCAAATATGTCAATATGTAATTTTGATTTTTTTGATATTTGTTGCACGTTCCCTGCTAGTTCTCTGAATAATAAAGCAAGTTATAAGCAGTTCGTGAATTATTGCTTTTGCAAAGTGTATCTCTTTTTCGACTTCACGATAGATTGTCCTAAAACTTGGCACTCTTACGTTAGATTTACCTGCACAAGGTCTCATTTCCTTAGCTTTGGATTTGCCGTGTAGGTGTTCTGCTATAAAATTGATTGTTCTTTTGTTTACATAATAAGCAAACACAATAAAGTGTAAGATTTGGTCATTTTTCTTAAAAAACATTTCAATGGTTTGACTAATCATAAACCCAGTTTCATCATCGCAAATTGGTTCATTTGGCTCTGCAGGAATGACTGATTGCATTAGTTTTGCAATAATATTTAATTGCGGTTTATCAAGCCTACCGCTGCGCACCCAAGCACCCCATTGATACATATAACGGTCAACAAATTCTTCTTGTTCAATCGTTAGTTCTGATAATTCGCTAAATTTACGCATTTATTCCTCTAGCTCTTTAATTTTTGTCTTGTAATACTTAATAATCGCCTTGCAATCTTCAATGGTGTATTTTTTCGGTTCGTGGTCTTGCCGTTCTAACCAAGCTACCTTATCCGCACCGATTTTATTGACGAGATTTATTCGATATTCGATGATATTTCCGCTCTTATGGTCATTACAGGGGGCGCATTGTTTATGTACGTTGAGCTCACAAAATCTTAATTCAGGACACGCCCCCACACTCCGATAATGCCCTGCGTGGTATTGCCCTTGATGATACCGACCGCAACTGATACAGGGTTCATTTTTATCTCGCAGACGGATAAATTTATTAAAGACCGATTGCGCCTCTTTCAGCCATTCTGAACGACTTTTTAATTTAGCCTTACGCTCCCTTTGTCTTTTCTTTTCTGCTCGTTCTTGCGCTTTTTGCACATTATCTCGAGCTAATTTAATCGCACATTCAGGCGAGCAAACTTTTTGTGTCGAGCTAAAGGTTTTTACAAACGCTTTGCCGCAAACTTTGCATTTATACTCTTTCGCCATTAGCCAAACACCATATTAAACATTACCCAAACTGCCGCAATCAAAAGTACAATTTTTAACTCCAAAATCTCATCATCGTTTAAGCGTTTCATTTAAATCCCCATCTATCGTTAAATCTCACGCCATTTTGCACGCCCCAACTGGTCACATACTCGATTAGGCTCGCCATTCTGCTCACGCTCATTTGAGCCGAACTTTCACGGATATTCACAAATTCCCCCTCAAGACCTGGCACAACATCTGCTTTTTGGTTTGTGGCGATTGCGTGACCCGAAATAAACAACACTTTCCACTGCTCCATTGTGAGCTTACGCCCCATAAATTCCGCCTGATTTGCCACATCTTGGCACATAGCGTGAAACTTGGCGTTTTGCTCAAGATTCCGTGTTATTGGTTGGATTTTGACTACCAACGGCTTTTTATCGTCTGTTGGCAGTTCCTTGATTAAATCCAAGCAATTATTTTTAATGCGTTGATCACGTAAAAAGAAAGGTTTATATTGGCTCATCACATCATTCCCAACGCTTGAATAACATCGCAAAACTCATTCTTTGTACTCCACACCTAAATCTTCCAACCCAAAATAACCGCAAGATTTTGTTCGATTCACTGCACTGTATTTACTTACCTGCGGAAACGGTATCGGCTCAATTAAGTGACCGTTACAGCGAAAACGATCGTCATCCCATTCGCTGCTCGATATAAAATAATCTGGCGTATAAAAATCCTCTAATTCCGCACCGCACTTTGGGCATTTATAGCTTGTCATTGCAATGCCCCTTTCCCTTTCATCATTGCCATCAAGCTATCGCGCGCCTTATCAGCCTTCGCTTTATCGTAAAAACTTGGCTTTGCAGGAATCATCTTCGGAATATCCTCAAAAGGAAAATTCGACCGCACTTTTTCTGCCACTTCTGTGAGTAATTTCGGAATAGTTTTCAACGTGTCCTCTTCCGATTTTTTCTTGCACTTTTCGTACAGATTTTTAAGCAACCAAAATTCCACTTTTGAACGATATTGAAATTCATCCCGATTGAATCGGGCATAGCCTAAGAAAGTGTTATAACGTTGGTATAATTCCGCTTCGTTCGGTAAACCTAGTGCGTGATAGTCGTAGGCTTTGCACCAATAAACAAACAACCCTACGCTAGGTAAAAATTTATCAAGCGATTTTTCCGCTTCACAAATCCCATTCTCCAACTGAGGTCTCGTAATTTTTTCTCGTACCAACACACGCAACCAAGTTTTTTTAGCAGAGAGATAATCCGCTTCGGTTTCAAAGGCTGCACGCCAACCAGGAAAAATCGATTTAAGCTCTTGAAAGAGCCAGTTAATCGTCTCTTCCGCACGCTGTGTGCGTTCTGGTGGGAGCGTGTTAATTTGGTTTTGTGTTATGGAATTTGCCATTGTGTACCGTCCACTATGAAATTCATTCCTGCAGACCAGCCTGTCTGCGTATCGTCAAATTTGGGTTTGTTGCGGTGTGATTGCCCTAAGTGCGGTGAATTTGGTCGCAGTTTTTCATCACGCCAATCCCACGATGCGTTAAATCCCTGCCAGTTGCGTTCGATGCAAATCTCCACCACTTCACAAATCGAAATTCCTGCTTTGTCCGCTTGTTTTTGCAAACGGCTAAGTTGCGTTTCGCTAATTGCCCCTCGCTTAGTTTTACGATGCGCAATAAAATCTTTAGCAAGCTGTCCTGTTATGCCAAACCGCTCAAGCAAAATTTCGGATTCGCTTTTTTGCGTAGTTTTTTTAGGTTCATTGACTGGTTCTAAAGAGTGACTGGTTATGGGTGAAATATTTTCACTACCCCCTAGTGCAAAATTTTCACTACCTAGTGAAATATTTTCACCACCCAGTGCAAAATTTTCACTACCTTGTTCAAGGTGTAAAAGATATAAATTTGAGATGGAACCATCTTTATTTTTACGTTCTTTTTTGCTTACTAATCCCATTTTGATTAAACATTCAATGTGACTGATTGCACTACGTCGGGTCATCTCGCATTTATCGGCAATGTATTGATAACTAGGAAAACAAATTCCATCATCATTGGCATTATCAGCGAGTTTTAAAAGCACAAGTTTTCTAGCAGGATTGCCAACCTTACAATTCATTGCTTGAACCATTAATCGCATACTCATAGCATCAACTCCGAAGCATAACGTGACGCGATAAATTCAATGCCTTTGCTTGTTACACGTGTCTGAGTGTAATTGTGACCGTGTTCAGCGGTGCCTGTTTTAACCGTAAAAAGATCTTTGGTGTGTGCCGATTGATAAGGCAAAAGCACGCCCGATTGACGATACAAATATTTATCTTCCACCAAGCGATTGACCAATGCACGCTCAGGCATTTTTAAAATCTTCGCCGTCTCACGAAATGATTTACTCGTCCCTACTTCCACATAGTGATCAACAAAAGCGACTTTAGGCGCATTACGCTCTTTTTCTGCTTGTAACTGAGCGGCTAACATCAACGCCTCAGAAAAAGATTGCGGAATAAGTGCGGTTGGTTTTTGTTGATTTTCCAACGCTTGCCAGCGATCGACAATTGCCGCAGTAAATTCAGGACAATTCTGAGCAACAACAATTAAACTATCTCGTTTGGTTAGATGGTACTCATAATAAGTCTGACCGTTCTGTGGATGGGTGTAAGCCATTGGCTGATACCCCCAAATCACCTCTTTTGCGATAAGTCTTTCGATTGAACGACACAGATCGCTGTGGTTTTTATTGATTAATTCCGCAATTTCACGACTACTCATCGTCAAAGTGCTTGTGTTTTCTTTCGAAATCGTTAATAATTGATTCATCTGTATATTCCTTAATGAATTAGCCACGAAATCTCCTCGTGGCTTTTTTTATTTCTTGTGTAACACAATCGCACATTCAATCGAATGTTGCGTCGCTGCCAAATGTTTACTCAATGCTTGACGTATTTTGTCTTCTTCTTTCGAAGTGATTTCGCCGTCTTCTAACGCTGTTTCTAATGCAGCAAATAACAAGCCTCGTGCGGAAAGCTCGTGCAGTTGTAAATTAGCAAGCTCAACCTTGTCTAATTCATTCTCTGCTACATCAGGTACAAAACGCCCACCAGCCAAACGGCATAGTTCATCAATAAATTGCGTGCAGCCATATTCTTGCTGAATCGCAATTAATTCTTCATTTTTGAATCGCTGTCCCTTTGTTTGATAAAGACGATTGTTTAATTCCGCCTCCGAAAATCCGAGAAACCCTGCAACCGCACTTTTGCCGCCAGGTATCTTTTCAATCATTTCCATAATGACTTTCTTCATTGCCATAATTTTTGCCTTTTTTTTATGGTTTTCTTTTCTGTTGGTGTTGGTAAATTACAGTCATGCGATAATCGCAGAGCCTGACTTAATAGGTTTGCTAAAGTGTCGAATTTCTTCCGCAGAGACAGAACCGCCCAAGGCTTGAGATAGAATCTCGGAATATCTGGTTTCACCTGTATATTCAGTTCTTGGTAGAGAATTTGATGTGCGCCATTTGTAAACAGCTCGAACAGAAAGCCCACATAAATCTGCCACTTTAGCTGCACCCAAAGAGTCAATAATATGTTTTAAATTTCCCATATATAATCTCTTTAAATGAACTTTAAGTACATCTTAAATCAGAACTGAAAGTACTTCAAGTTTTATTTATAATTGAACCGTTAGTTCAAAGGTGAAAAAATGATTACTGAAGAAAAAATTAAACAGGACTTTGCTGCACGGCTAGACATTGCGTGCAAAAGAAAGAACTTGCCAGAAAAAGGCAGGGGAAAAGTTATTGCAGATATACTGAAAATTACGCCAAAAGCCGTGAGTAAATGGTTCAATGCGGAGACATTGCCAACTCAAGCAAATATTTATGTATTAGCTGATTTTTTGGGTGTAACAAAAGAATGGCTGACTTATGGCGATAAGAATGCCTCTATTGAGAAAATCGAAAAGCAAATATCCTACCCTTTGCTAAGCCCAATCCAAGCAGGACTATGGACAGATATTAAATCGCTTGAAGGGTTTGACGGTTACGAGATGATCCCAAGCACAGTCATAGCCTCTGAAAACTCCTTTTATTTACGAATTGAAGGGAAATCTATGCTCCCCCGATTCAACGAGGGCGATCTGGTTTTAATCGATCCTGATATTGTGCCAACGCCAGGAAAATTTGTGGCGGCAATCAATGGCGACAACGAGGCGACATTTAAACAATACAAAGAGCTTGGTACAAGAACACCAGAAGGCATACCGCACTTTGAGCTTGTTCCGCTTAATCCAATGTTCCCAACATTAAGCTCACTCAACCAAGAAATTCGCATTATTGGTGTGGCAAGGGAACGTGTAGAAACGTTATAACACAGAGCTGCAAGATAGGTTTGGATTGTGAAGGCAGAGGAAGTGTTATTGGATAAGAGAATGGATAAAATCATAGTTATTAGAGAAAGAATGGAAATGGGAGTAACCCGACCCTTTATCTGTCAAACAGATAAAGGGAATTGGTTTATCGTAAAAACATTGTCTATGATGCCAATCGGTCAGTTATTAGCGGAAGTCATAGGCTCAAAACTGGCTCATGAAATAGGGCTCCCCTGTCCAAGTATTGATTTTGTTGAAGTAAGTCACGAATCAACCCAATACGTTTCCTCAGAGTGGCGGCAAGACTTGCCTAACGGAATAGCGTTCGCATCATCATTTGTGGTAAATGCCAAAATTGCCAAAACCGTTCAAGTCAAAAATCCTGCATTTTTATCGGAGCCGGAACAAAAATTGCTCTACATGTTTGATCGTTGGATTTTAAATTCAGACAGAACCTCATCACAAGTCGGCACAGGAAATATTAATCTGCTGTTTGACGAACAACAGCAAAAAATTTTAGTGATAGATCATAATCTTGCCTTTGACGAAAGAGCTGATTTTTCTGAACATATCTTTTCACAAAAGAACAGAGAGTGGCGACTTGACTGGGTAGATAAACAAACTTTTATGGACAAAGCCGTTGACATACTCAAAAATTTTGACGATATTTATCAATCCATTCCTGATGATTGGTTTGTGGAAGATGAGGTATTTCACAAAATTGATCAACAAATTAACCGAATAAAAGCACTTTTAAACCGAATAACACAAGAAAATTACTGGGACAACATAGAATGAAACAACCTATTTTATACAGCTTCGTGCGGTATCGTCCGTATTTTGAAACAGGCGAATTCGTCAATGTTGGCTTATTGATGTGCGAGCCTGAAAAGAAAAAACTCACTTATCAACTTGTACCTAAAAATAACAAGCGTGTGAATGATTTTTTCTATAAAAGCAAAATGTTTGAAACTGTCCGCGAGACTATTAATGATGAATTACAATATATCGTTAGTCAGCCATTTAACGGAAGTGCGCAGGATATGGCAACCTTCTTTCACCATTACATTGATGTGAAAGAAGGTATTGTTCAATATAGCAATGCAGCGGTAGGAATGGTGGATGATCCGCAAGGTTATTTTAACAAGCTATATACGCAATTCATCCAAAATGCTGGAGTAAAACCAGAAAACCAAGAACAAGCGATTTTGAAACATTACAAAACCTTGTTTAGACAAGAAAACGACAGTGTTCTTGCACAATACAAACAATATATGGTGAATGGTGATTTTGCTAAATTTGCCCTTCCTTTGGCATTGAAAAACCAACAAGATAAACATATTTTAAAAGCGGTAAAACCTCTTGCATTCGATCAGGTTGAAAGCCCGAGCATGATTGAACATTGTGACAGCTGGGTAGCGAAAATTAATCGCGCAGAGCAAGAAGGATTTATTAAAAGAGAGAATATTTTATTTGCTCTTGATACACCAAACACAGCGCATAAAGCTAATATTCTCGACACAATTAAGCGAACATTTGATCACTTCAAATTACAACACATTAGCTGGGATGAAGATAAACAAATTATTAATTTCGCTAAAGCCATTTAACCGTTAAACCACGCACTGACGCTACTTGATTCGATGTTACCGACATCAATGTCGGAGACATATCAATCACAATAAACCGCCTAATTGGCGGTTTTTTTATTACTCATTAAACGCTGCAATCAACTCCTCCAGCACAATCCTCTCCTGCTCATTAGCGCGCACAATCCTCAACTCTTCATCTACGCGCGACACTATCTCATTAATCCCTAAGCTATTAATCCCTTCGCAATTCAGAGAGATTAGCCATTTTTTAAACTCTTTTTTCATAATTGCCCTCCTTATCGGCAGTGGCATAATAAACCAACCTCAATTTAAACCAACTATCGCTACCAAAATTTGCGATCAGCATCGCAAAAATCTTAAAAACACACCACAAAACACAAACTTTGCTTTTCAATCGATTAAAAAATAAGCAATCAAACACTATTTCAAAAAATTTATTTCTTTAGAAATCAACCTAATATAAACAAAAAGTACATTTTATTAAAAATATGTACTTTTTGTTCTTGACTGTAATGAACTTAAAGTACATAATAACCACATCAAAACGAGATACACATAACCAACATCTCAACGCTCTTTAAAAATTGTGATGAAAAAAAAGCCCCGATAAACAGGGCTAGGTTACTAAGATTCATAAATTGGTGTATTGCGATTAGTGTCCATAACAAGATGAATGCAATGTAGGCAGTTCTGTTTGGTTGTATAACCTTCACTAACGGCAATGATTTCGTGATTAGCGGCTTTTAGTCGCCAATACCACTGATTGTTTACACCTTTAAATATTTGAAAATACATATAGGTAATTCCTTATGCAAGATGAAATGAAACGCTATGCGATTTCTTATAACTTTAAAGGTTCCAAATGGGCTGCAGAAATTTATGCACACTCCTTTGAAGAAGCAAAAGAAAAAGTCAAAGCAATGTCCCAAGCAACCGTAGATGGCGTAATCCATCATTCTATTTATATTCCGGTTAAGGAAAAATCATGGCTTGCAAGGTTAATTGTTAGTATAGTCAAAAAATTCACTTAAGTAAGTGATAATCATCACAATTTTAGACAATTTGGATAAAAACACACTCGTGAAATGCCATTTGTGAAAATCGCCAGTTGCAGATTAAAAGCCCTGCACCAATGAGTGTGAGATATTGCGGTAATGAGAAACGAAGCCAGTCGGTGGGAAAAGCTAAACGCAATATCACATTTCAAAACACATTTGCTAGTACAGAGACACAACAGCATGTGAAACCGTTGCGAATGATAGATGAAGTGTGTTTTGAAATAGTAACAATAAAACAAACGAGGTTAAAAATGGAAGAAAAACAAGAAAGCAGCCTATCTGAAAGAGATAAAGAAAAAATCAAATTGGCTGTATTAGAAAGTGCGGCTAAAAATACCAGCTTAACGCCTAGTGAGTTAGCGGAAGCACTTTGTCTAGCAATTAAGTTTATTGACCTCTATGAGCGTTAATAACTTCCGCACTTGTTACTTCGTCAGAAATAATTTCCTGTAGATTTTTTGAAAGCGTAGAAATAAATTCAGCGATTTCATCTGCAGCGGATTGATTTAGATTTCTGTAATGCTCAGATGATGTTCTTAATACATCTCTAGTCATAATTAAAGCTAATTTGTCAGCAGTCTTTTTAAGCATAATGATTACCTCATAAGTGGTTGTTGTGACTAAAAATATTATATTCCTCATTGTTGTGACTATCAATAAGGGCTTGAGCCTTACAAGCATAAAGAAAGGCACTCTATTCTAGACAAAATCAGCATAGACTGATTGCACTACTCCACTGACCGCTCGAAAGGGCGGTTTTTTAAGGGTATTTAAAATGAAAAATAAAATCACAGACTTAAACAATCATTTATTTTCCCAGTTAGAAAAACTGCTTGATGAAGACTTAACCGATGAAGAACTTAATCGAGAAATTAAACGTGCCAATGCCGTATCAGGCATTGCGGCAAATATTATCGCAAGCAATGCGATTTCGCTTAAAGCAATGACATTGTTTGAAAATCGTCAAATTGAAAGAGAATCCCCTGATTTTCTAAGAATATCTAAGGCGCAAGGCGATGACCTCTAATGCGGAACGATTTAAATTCACCGATGAACATATTGCGTTTATTCGCTTACATTGGGATAAAAAGCCATCTGATCTAATTAAATTGTTTCAGCAACAGTTTGATTTATTAATAAATCGTAATGTTTTCTATAAATTAAAAAAGAAACACAATATTCCAAGCCTTAAGCATGCTAATCGTTACAGCAAAGAAGAACTTGCGTTCATTAAAGCGAATTGCACGTTAAATGAAAGAATCTTGGCTCAAAAAATGGAAGTTTATTTCAATAAACCATTTAATCCACACGCGTTAAAGGTTTTGCGCGTGAAGAGACAATGGCTAACCGGACGAAGCGGTCGATTTGAGAAAGGTGAAAATTTAAAACCGATTGGCTTTGAGCGATATTGTAAAAATGCAAAATGTTGGTTAATAAAAGCAAGCATTAAACGTTATGAACGGAAATCGCATTATCTCTGGCGCAAAGCCGGTAGAAAAATTCCGCGTGGACATATTATTGATTACAAAGACGGCAATTCAAGAAATTGCACCCTTGAAAATCTCGAATTAATTTCACGTGTTGAAATGGCTTGGCGAAAGAAATTACAGTATCACCAACTCAATGATGAAATTAAACCCACCTTTTCCGCCTTTGTAAAACTCAAAGAAGGCATAAATCAACGTAAAAAAGAGAAAGATATGGAAGAAAATCAATCCCCCAATATTGCCACGCAGGAACCGACAACATTTACGTTTGAATTTACCGAACACGAATTGCAAACAATGGCGTGGGCGTGGTTTGCTTTATTGCGTGGCACGGAACTTTGCCAAGTGCTTCACCCCGCATTAAAACAAATTGGTTCGCACTACGCTGCTTCCGTTTATGACATAGCTTACGAATATCGCAGTACTCTCCGTCACGCCCATAACGTATTGACACGCATTACAGAGCAATTTGAATGCGAGCAAGGAAATAACTGGCGCGTATTAAAATATCTTCGCGCCTACGATCCTAAAAAAACGGGTTTTCAATTAGAAATTCTATAAAACAGCAAAAAATCCGACCGCACTTTTGAAAAATCGTGTGGCGGATTATTACACCCAAAATTCAACAAATCGACTAAAAAGGAAACAAAAATGAAAACCGAATTATTCAACGATCACTTCCAAAACTACAAACGCTACCACATCCCAAAAGCGCAGCTAGTCATCGCCGACATTCCCTACAATCTCGGTAATAATGCTTACGCTTCAAACCCTGAATGGTATGTAAACGGCGATAACAAAAACGGCGAAAGCGACAAAGCCAACAGTAGTTTTTTTGATACAGATAAAGATTTCCGCATTGCCGAATTTATGCATTTTTGTTCAAAAATGCTCATCAAAGAACCGAAAGAACGCGGCAAAGCCCCTTGTATGATTGTGTTCTGCGCTTTCCAGCAAATCTCAATGGTGATTGATTACGCCAAGCAGCACGGCTTTAAAAATCACATCCCTTTGGTGTTTATTAAATCATCATCACCACAGGTGCTCAAAGCGAATATGAAAGTCGTCGGCGCAACAGAATATGCCTTGATTTTATACCGCGATAAACTGCCGAAATTTAACAACAACGGCAAAATGATTAAAAACTGGTTCGAATGGGAAAAGGACAACCGCAAGGAAATCCCTAAACTGCACCCGACACAAAAGCCCATTGCCGTGTTAAAACGCCTCATCGAAATCTTTACCGATGAGGGCGATGTAGTGATTGATCCAGTTGCTGGCAGTGCATCCACGCTACGCGCCGCACGAGAGCTTAACCGCCCGTCCTATGGCTTTGAAATCAAAAAAGACAGCTGCAAAATCGCAAAAGAAAAAATGCTTAATATCTAACAAGGAGCCCCAAATGAAACACTCGAAAACCCCATTACGCCAAGAAAAACAAAGCTTCACGCACTTTATGAAAGGCAGTGAAAAATGGCTAAACAGAATCTGCTATTTTCTCGCCGCCTTGATTATTGCCATGATTGTGGGTGGGATTAGCCTACACGCCAATGCCCACCCCACCGATTGGCACGATAACGAATTAAGCCAACAAATCCAACAAGAAACCCGATGTGAACTGAAAGGGGGCATATATGAAAACGGTGTATGTTTACCGCCTAATCTTACACTGGCAGCAGAAAAAGAACTGCAGGATTACACCGCACAAAAACAAGCAGAAATTAACCGCACTTGGAGTAAACAATGAAACCTTACGCTGATCACTACGCTCAACTTGATGCGGCTCACCAACGTAAAGTGGATTGGCAAGCAGGCTATGAAATCGCTTTAGATGAAGTCGCTACTGAAATCGACAATGATTTAAAACAAGGCGATCAAACGCATTATCACGAACTCACGGAAATGTTGTGCGATAACGATAATTTCTGGCTCGCTATTGGTAGCGGTGCAAGTTATGAGCCTTATAGACAAGAGGCGATTAAGAAAATCGCAGAGCGTGAATTAAACGACAGAATGAATGATTATGACCCAGATTAATGGAGGGGCGAGATGACAAACCAAGTCCAACATCAACAAAATAAACAGCCACCTGCACTTAAAACATTTTTTGAAAGTGCGAATGTGCAAAATAAGATTAAGGAACTTGTTGGCAAAAATGCGGCAACCTTTGCAACAAGTGTTATGCAAATTGCCAATAGCAATGCAATGCTTAAAACAGCAGACCCAATGAGCATTTTTAACGCCGCTTGTATGGCAGCGACATTGAATTTGCCACTACAAAATGGCTTAGGCTTTGCCTATATCGTCCCTTTCAGAAACAACAAGGAAAAGAAAACCGAAGCGCAATTCCAAATTGGCTATAAAGGCTTTATCCAATTGGCACAACGTAGCGGGCAATTTAAACGCTTAGTCGCATTGCCTGTGTACAAAAAGCAACTTATCAAAAAAGATTTCATCAATGGTTTTGAGTTCGACTGGGAGCAAGAGCCTGAACAAAACGAAAATCCAATCGGCTATTACGCCTATTTTAAACTGGTAAACGATTTTTCGGCTGAACTCTATATGAGTCACGATGACATCGTCAAGCACGCTCAACGCTACAGCCAAACATTCAAAAAAGGCTATGGCGTATGGCACGATAACTTCGAGGCAATGGCATTAAAAACTGTAACTAAGTTATTGCTATCAAAACAAGCTCCGTTATCGGTTGAAATGCAACAAGCGGTATTAGCCGACCAAACCGTTGTGAAAGATGTAGAAAATCAAGAGTTCAATTACACCGACAATATTCAAGAAGCGGAATTTTTAGCGGTTGTTGATGAAGCCACATTCAAACAATGCAAACAAAGCATTGCCAACGGCGAAACCACCCTACAAGAACTTTGTGATAGCGGAGCTTATGAGTTTAGCCAAGAGCAGATTGCGGAGTTGGAGGCGATTGAGAATGGAAATGTACAAACTCAAAGCTAGATGCTCTGGGCTTGCTGATTTAATGGTTAAACCGAAAAGCGGTGGCGGCATATCTGCTACCGCTAAAAGTGCGGTGAGAAAGATAGTGAAATATGACCTATTTGGCTATCAAGATTTTGAGGGGAATAAATACACTGAGAAAGGCATTGCATTAGAAGAACAAGCTATTAAGTTAAGCGGTCGTAAACGTGGATTACCGCTTAAAAAGAACACAGAAAGGCGTGAAAACGATTGGATTACAGGCGAGTGCGATATTTATGTGCCAAGTCGAAAATTAATCATAGATACTAAATGCTCTTGGGATATTGGCTCACACCCTTTCTTTGCTGACGAGGCAGAAGAAAAAGCGAAAAAAGCGGGGTATGACGCACAAATGCAAGGCTATATGTGGCTATGGGATTGTAATGAGGCGCACATTGATTTTGTCCTCCTCCCTACCCCTTACGACCAATTATCAAGCTATGACGACCCAACCCGATACATTGACTTGGTTGAGCAAATCCCTCAAGAAAAACGTATTACCACCGTCACAATTAAACGTGATGAGAAAATCATCGAGAAAATCAAAGAGCGGGTAGAAATTGCGCAAGAATATTATCAACAACTTATACAGGAGATGCACTAATGGCACGTAATACCAACACCGTGATATTAGTCGGTCATTTAGGCAGTGACCCAGAAATCCGCCAATTCCAAAATGGCGGACAAATTGCCACATTTAATCTCGCTATCGGTGATGATTACCGAGATAAACAAGGTAATACAGTTAAACGTACGCATTGGATACCCATTGTGGTGCATGGCAATTCTGCTGATGTAGCAAGACAATATCTACAAAAAGGCTCAAAAATCTGTGTAACAGGGAAACTGGTACAGGAAAGCTGGCAAGACCAAAACGGCAATAATCGCACCGCACTTAAGGTAGCGACACAATCCTTTGAAATGCTAGATACGAAGTCAGGCGATGAAACACAACAGCCGAGCAAAAGCAAAGAAAAACCCGACCCATTAAGCGCAGCGGCAGAACAAGATGGGCTTGATGACGATATTCCGTTTTGAACTACATGATAAGTCACTAACCAATAGTGGCTTTTTTATTATCTAAATTTGAGAGACCAAAAATGACTGAAGAAAACAAAGAAATTATTGCTTATAAAGGGTTTAACCAAGACTGGACTTGTCGAGGTTATCAGTATGAGATAGGCAAAACGTATGAGCATAAAGGTGATGTTAAGGCTTGTGAGAGTGGATTTCACGCCTGCGAATATCCGCTTGATGTGCTTAACTATTACAGTCCAGCGGTAAGTAAATTTGCTGTAGTTAAAATGAGTGGCGAAACATCAAAAGATAGTGATGATACAAAAATTGCATCTGCAAAAATCACGATCGAAACCGAAATTAACTTACCGGAAATGATAAAAAAAGCCGTTGAATGGATAAAAGGTAAAGTTGATTGGGATGCAGCCAAGGTATCCAATACAGGCTATCGGTCGGTAGCGACTAATACAGGCGATCAGTCGGCAGCGACTAATACAGGCTATTGGTCGGCAGCGACTAATACAGGCTATCGGTCGGCAGCGACTAATACAGGCTATTGGTCGGCAGCGACTAATACAGGCTATCGG
>ERZ1023235.37-NODE-37-length-31494-cov-131.707402_pt1 | contig 31494 bp, 39 predicted proteins | sample MGYA00380453_ERZ1023235 | MGnify/ENA primary metagenome ERZ1023235 (study PRJEB33173, sample SAMEA4830358) | metagenome | study: EMG produced TPA metagenomics assembly of the PRJEB25223 data set...
TAGAGGCGATGGAAATTGCCAAAGAGCAAGGGCAAGTTATACGGTTATCAGGCTCACCTAACGCTGATATTTTATTTTCAGAAGATTTATATTAGGAGCAAGCATGAAAGGATTCACAGAATGGCTTAAATGTTCTGAGCGGTTGTCAGGGATGAGAATGAGATTGGGGAAGATATGAAAGTGCTAGACGAACATATCCTTGAGTATATCTGGGATGAAACATTAGACCGTATTGCGCAAGGAACCTTAGTGACTTATATCGGTGGTAGCGTTGGTACATATAGCGATGATTATGCAGAGAAAAGAGCAGAAGACTTTGCAATATTGAGTGTAAGACACCTTATTGCAGGCTCTGGATTAAGCGAAAGTCAATTTAGACGGCGGGTAAAAAAACTTATGGCACAAGGTGTTTTGTTACAACGCGTTGGGCCAAATAGCTTTGTGATTAACTCAGAGGTGGTTAAAAACGTAGCGGTACAAGCCGCACGATGTTGGCGTTCAATCGGCGTGCCGTATGGTATGGACGACACCGGGAGAGCCTGTAAAACATTGCCTATTAACGCTCTGCCGAGAAGCATTTTTGAGTTAAAAACAAATTGTTATCGGATTTTGAGATCTGAATATCCAAGTTACAAAGGAAAAGGAGTAGGAAATGAGCAATGAAATAACCCAAAAAGTCCGCATAACAATCGAAGTTGAAATGGACGACTACCAACGTGATCAACTTAAAATATCAAAAAATACGCAAGTGTTAGGCGGAAATATCGTGCTATTAGACTGGGAAGGTGGTGTGTTTGACGAAGTTGATGGCTATCGCAAATTGTTTGAAGTAGTTGATTCGAATCTGATGGGTATTGCATTTGACAATATGAAAGATGAGACCTTTATAGGTGAATTGCAACTGGCGATTAAACGGGTAGTTACGCCAATTATTAAAGCAAAACGCAAAGCAATTTTGGAGGGGAAAAATGAGTGAAAATAATGGCTGGATTAATTGTGCAAACGAACTACCAGAACCATTTTCTACCGACTTAGAGTATCGTAATGCAACTAACAAACACCTAATTTATTTTACTGAGGATGGTGATCATTGGGCTGTTGGTCTTGGTTGGTATTTATATGACGATAAGTCGGATTGTGAAGGTTGTTTAATTCCGTATTGGGAATCGGATGAAAACCCTGGCGAGGAAGTGGAGGTTATTTATTGGCAACCGCTACCACAACCACCAGAAGATGAATAACAAACCACCGCTCTTATGGGCGGTTTTTTATTGGAGAAAATATGGAACCAATTAAACTTTCGCAGAAAGCCGAAGAGGAAATTGTGAATGCGGCAAGAATGGCAGCGTTATCCAATTTGACTGAAAAAAGCCAAAATTTAATTACGCTTGAGGATATCGCAATATATTTTGGGCGACACTATCAAACCGTTGCCAAGATTATTTCAAAACTGCCTAATTTTCCCAACCCCGTTACGGTCGATTAACAAAATTCTCGCCCACGCTATATCGCAGGCGAAGTTGTTCGTTGGGGGCGGATCAATGCTAAACGTATTAGCTAATCAAGTAATTCCGCCACCTCCGCCATATCAGGGGCATAATAGACATTTTGTAAAATCGAAATATCTTTGTGCCCAGATATTTTGGCTAATGTCATCACATCTACTTTTTTAGATAGTCTAGTTAATGCCTCACGCCGTGTGTCGTGAAAATGCAAATATTCTCGCTCGGCAAGTTTTTTGAGTTTTCGGAATGTTGCATCAAGCACATTTGACTTAACATCAAAACACAATCCACCATCCCCTATCTCACCTTTTAACCGCTCTAAAATAGCGATTGCATTTTTAGTCAATGGCACGGTTCTTGATGTACCGTTTTTTGTCATAGGCAAAAATGCAGTACGTTTCTCAAAATTCACATTATCCCAACTAAGACTACAAATTTCCCCTGCTCTCATTGCAGTTTCAACGGCAAACAACATAGCCGCAGCCGTTCTCGCTTTTGCAGTTTTGAGCGTATCAACATATCCACTGATAGCTACAATGGCATTAATATCTTCTTCCGTTACTCGCTGAGTACGTGGCTTTCCTTTTTCGGGTAATTGAATGCCCACCATTGGGCTTTTTTGTATATACCCCCATCGCTCAAGAGCAATTTTGAATATGTGACCTATCGTAGATAATTCACGGCGTACACTTTCGCTTTTTACCGATTCTAATCTCTCCGCAATCCAATCCTCAATATCTTTGCGACTAACATCAGATATATATTTATCCGTAACGGGATGGCGTAAAAAGCGATTTAACCGATTAAATTCGTGCTTTTCGCCACGTTTTGTTGGCGTAATTTCGCTAAGATAGCGTTTGATGACATCAGAAAATAATGTGTCGGGTTGCAATCCTTGCGACTGCAATTCTATTTTCTTTTCCTCTTCCGCCCCCCACAACGTAGCCTCGGCTTTTGTTGAGCAAGTTTTGGATTTACGCACACCGTTTTTATAGATTTCTACTCGCCATTTATTACCACGCTTTCGAATTGTTGCCATTTTTTGCTCCTATTTTTTTGCTAGGGTACGTCAAAATTTAAAGGTTAATCGGCGTAATTTTGGCGTAATCGATGCATAAAAATATATAAAAATACTTAAAAAATGGCAATATTTGAGATTGGAATTGATGATAGATTTATAATAGATATGAGCGTAAAGTATTGATTTTACTGATTAAAATGTATAAAAGAAAAACCCCTGACCAATGGTCAAGGGTTTGTATGTGGTGCCTAGGGTCGGACTCGAACCGACACGTTTATTCAACGGCGGATTTTGAATCCGCTGCGTCTACCAATTTCGCCACCCAGGCTTAATGGGGTTGAATTATACGTATATATAAGAATGTGACAAGCAAAATTTATTGGAAATAATCCATTTGTTTTAAAAATAAGCAAGAATTTTCTGTTTTCTAAAAATATCGCCAAACAAATGCAATAATTAAAATGCACAACATAATTAAAATTTGAGCTAAACGTTTTTTTGTTAATTTTTCAGCTGCCATAATGCTTTACTCTTCTTAATCTGACTAATTAGTGGTAGAATATTTGCGTTAGATCAATTTTACACTATTTTTTTTTCAATATTTGAGGCGTACATGAAAAATTTCGTTGCAGGAGCTCAATCAGGGCGCAAAATTCAATCAGGCGGTTGTGCGATTCATTGTCAGGATTGCAGTATTAGTCAGCTTTGTATTCCTTTTACCTTAAATGAACAAGAATTAGATCAGCTTGATAATATCATAGAGAGAAAAAAACCGATTCAAAAGTCTCAAGTATTGTTTAAAGCAGGAGATTCTCTCAATTCAATTTATGCTATTCGTTCAGGCACAATAAAAAGCTATACGATTAGTGAATCTGGCGAAGAACAAATTACTTCATTTCATTTGCCCGGTGACCTAGTTGGTTTTGATGCCATTACTCAAATGCAACACCCTAGTTTTGCGCAAGCTCTAGAAACGGCTATGGTATGTGAAATTCCTTTTGATATTTTAGATGATTTGGCAGGAAAAATGCCAAAACTACGCCAGCAAATTTTACGTTTGATGAGCAGTGAAATTAAAAGTGATCAAGAGATGATTTTATTGCTATCTAAAATGAATGCAGAAGAACGTTTGGCTGCTTTTATTCATAATCTTTCTAAACGCTATTCTGCTCGAGGTTTTTCAGCAAAAGAATTTCGTTTAACAATGACACGTGGCGATATTGGTAATTATCTAGGTTTAACAGTAGAAACCATCAGCCGCTTATTAGGTCGCTTTCAAAAACTCGGCGTGATTAGCGTACAAGGCAAATATATTACAATCAATGATTTAAATGGTTTAATTGAATTAACTGGTACGAATAAAACAAAAATTACATTAGTTAAATAAATTTAAGGCGTGAATATCACGCCTTTTTGTGCTTGATAAAAATAAATTTATCCAAATTAATCTTGTACCTTGCCATTTTTGCTATTCTTTTTTATCCTATGCCTCAATTTTGGAGGCTATTATGAAATTTAAAAATATTCTCGTTGTACTTAATCCCAGTAATGAAAAACAGTACGCCCTAGCTCGTGCAGTGCGTTTAGTTGAAGAACAAAAAAATGAAACTAAGGTAAAAATCACCGCACTTTTATCAGTCTATGATTTATCTTATGAAATGTCAGCTTTACTTTCTTCCGAAGAACGTTCAGAAATGCATCAACAAGTAATTGAAAAACACCGCCATGCGGTTCAATATTACTTAGATAAATATGCAAATCCAGAAATTGAATTACAATCTCATATTGTGTGGAATAGCAATGAAGCTGATGCAATTAACGAAGAAGTAGAAAATAATAATTACGATCTAGTCGTAAAATATACCAAAGACGAAGAAAAACTGACGTCTCTTATCTTTACTCCCATTGATTGGCAACTTCTTCGTAAATGCCCTATTCCTGTCTTAATGGTTCGTGATGGCGATTGGAAACATCAACGCCGTATTCTTGTGGCGGTGAATGTTTCTGGAGAGCAAGAATATCAAGATGAATTTAATCAAGAGCTGGTAGAAACAGGTATTTCACTTGCGGAAAATCTAAATCGTGGTAATGTCCATTTGGTGGCAGCCTACCCTTCCGCGCCAATCAATATGGCGATTGATTTACCTGAATTTAATACTTCAGGTTATGAAAACGGTATTCGAGGTCAGCATCTTATTAATATGAAAGCTTTACGCCAAAAATTTGGAATTGATGAAGATCATACTCACGTACGCGAAGGTTTTCCAGAGGAAGTTATTCCTGAAGTTGCGAAAGAGATTGAAGCTGAATTAGTGATTTTAGGCACAGTGGGACGAACAGGTTTATCTGCCGCATTATTAGGCAATACTGCAGAACATGTGATTAGTAAATTAAGTTGTAATTTATTAGGCATTAAACCATCTAAAAAAGACGATTAAAACATTTTCCTCAATTTATAAGACGCCCTAAATATTTTGTATTTAGGGTATTTTTATACTATTTCTTATGGTATTTTTCATTTTGTGATCTCGATCACAAATCTTAAAATTTTATTTAAATAGCTATTTAAATGATAGCTCTTTTCATTTAGTATTCACACTCATTTTTAACTCCTCCATTCTTATTAAGGAAATATATGAAAAAGACATTGATTACAGGATTATTGGTTTTAGCTGGCACAGCACAAGCTCATGAAGTTTGGGTTCAAGCACCGACGAAATTAACATCTGGTTCTGTATTAAAAGCAGAATTAGCTTATGGGGATTACCCTTATGTAGAAAAAATTCCTGAAGCACGTTTAAAAATTTTTGCGCCAATGGAAATTATTCGTCAAGATGGAGAAAAACAAACCTTAATCCAAAAAGGCGAAAACTATCAATATCAATCAGAGAAAGCATTGTCCGATGGTTCTTATTGGATAACAGCGACTTATAAACCTACTTTTTGGTCACAAAATGCTGAAGGTTGGAAAATGGATAATTTGAAAGGATTAGAAAATCCCACTTATTGTGAACAAACTCAAATGTTTGGCAAAAGTCTTGTTACCGTTGGTAAAAAACCATTAAATGCAGAAATGGCAATGACAAGAGTAGGTTTACCGCTTGAAATTGTTCCTTTGCGTGATCCTAGCAAAGCGAAATCAGGCGAACCGTTCCCTGTTCAAATTTTCTACCAAGATCAGCCATTAGCAGGCGAAACTGTCATCGCAACCGCTGATACTATTATCGTGAAAGATCTTGAAGCAAGTACAGGTCATCGTGAACCACAAGGTTTTTCAGGTAAAACAGATAGTCAAGGACGTGTGAATATCATTCCATTAATTGATGGTATTTGGAAAATTAAAGTTATTCATAAAACACCATTTGCAGATCAACAAATTTGTCAGCAATCTGCAAGCTATAGCACATTAATTTTACCGGTTGGTAAAGGATTAGCTAAACTACCTCCAAAACCAGAACACCATCATCACTAATTTTAAAAGTGCGGTAAAATTTCACCGCACTTTTACATCTTAATTAAATAAAAAATACAGAAATAGTCTGTCTAAATTCTAAGTTATTCATTTGCATATCCTGATTTTGGCAGAGCTTTCCCATCTAAATATGCCAAATTATCTTTAAGTCTTAACCGCCCTTCGGTAAACCATTTAATCACAAGCGGATAAATTTGATATTCTTGCTCACGGGTTCTAGCCTCCACTTCTTCGATGCTATCTTCAGGGAAGATTGGCACTTTTGCTTGTAAGACAATCGCACCACCATCCACTTCTTCATTGACAAAATGAACGGTTGTGCCGTGTTCATTGTCGCCTGCTTCAATCGCACGTTGATAGGTGTTTAAGCCTGCGTATTTAGGAAGAAGAGAAGGATGGATATTTAAAATTTTCCCTGCAAAACGTTGGGTAAATTTTGGGGTAAGAATTTTCATATAACCAGCAAGGACGATCAAATCTACGGCTAGGCTTTGCAAATAATCGCCAATGGCGTCGTCCATTTCGAGGTTATTGGAAAAATTTTTGCGAAGAAAGACCGCTTGCGGAATCTGTGCTTGTTTGGCTCGAACTAAGCCGTAAGCATCAGCTTTGTTACTTACCACACAAGCAATTTTGGCGGGAATATCGCCTAAATGGCAGGCATCAATAATAGTTTGTAAATTTGTTCCTTGACCAGAAATAAGGACGGCAATTTTTTTCATTTTCTTCCTTATAGAAATCAGCCCAAAAGGGATGAATTTAAATTTAAGATTTTATTATTGAATCTCAACCTGTGCTTCGCCTTCGCCAAGATGTTCAATTTTGCCGATAACCCACGCTTTTTCGCCCGATTGTTCAAGCAATGCAAGAGCGGTTTCAACCTCTTTTTCTGGTAATGCAATTACCATACCTACGCCACAGTTAAAGGTGCGATACATTTCATAACGGCTGATATTGCCTTTTTCTTGTAACCAGTTGAAGATCGCAGGCCATTGCCAGCTTGATTCATCAATCACTGCTTTAGTATTGTCAGGTAATACACGCGGGATATTTTCCCAGAAACCACCACCTGTTAAGTGAGCAATGGCGTGAACTTCGGTCTGCTTGATCAACTGTAAAATCGATTTTACATAGATTTTGGTTGGGGCTAAAAGATGCTCGCTAAGCGGTTTGCCTTCTAATAAATCCGTTGGATTTGCACCACTTACTTCAAGCACTTTGCGAATTAACGAATAACCGTTTGAGTGTGCACCGCTTGAGCCGAGTGCGATAAGCGTGTCGCCTGTTTTCACTGCTGTGCCGTCAATAATCTCTGATTTTTCAACCACGCCTACGCAGAAACCCGCCAAATCATAGTCCCCTTCGTGATACATTCCTGGCATTTCGGCGGTTTCGCCACCCACTAACGCACAGCCAGACATTTCGCAACCGTCTGCAATACCTTTGATCACACTTGCTGCCACATCAACGTCTAATTTCCCTGTAGCATAGTAATCTAAGAAGAAAAGCGGTTCTGCCCCTTGTACGATTAAGTCGTTTACACACATTGCCACTAAATCTTGACCGATGGTATCGTGTTTTTTCAAGTCAATCGCAAGTCGTAATTTTGTGCCAACGCCATCTGTACCAGAAACTAAAATTGGCTCTTTATATTTGGTGGGTAAAGCACATAATGCGCCGAAACCACCCAATCCGCCCATAACTTCAGAGCGGCGAGTGCGTTTTACATCGCCTTTGATACGTTCGACTAATTCATTTCCAGTGTGAATATCGACGCCAGCATCTTTATAGCTCAGTTGTGTGTTGCTCACGATTAACCTCGATCAATTGAAATAAAAATTGGGCAGATTATATCATCAAGCAAACGTTTGCGATATTGTTAAATTAATTCATTTAATGACATTTTTAAAATTAAAATGAAATTGCTTGCAATCAAAATTTATTTGTACTACTTTAATAGTACAAATAAGCTCAAGATTTAGGAGAAAAAATGAAAACTACTACTGCATTAGTAACAGGTGCAACCGCAGGCTTTGGCTTGGCAATCTGTAAAAAATTGATCGAAGCAGGCTATAAAGTGATTGGCACGGGCAGACGTGCAGATCGATTGGCAGAAATCCATTCACAATTGGGCAATAATTTTCTACCGCTTGCCTTTGACATTCGTGATGAACAAGCCACAATTAACGCTCTAAATACCCTTCCTGAAGGCTGGCAAGCGGTCGATTTATTAGTGAATAATGCAGGTTTAGCCTTGGGATTAGAGCCGGCATATAAAGCGGATTTACAAGATTGGTATCAGATGATTGATACCAACATCAAAGGATTGGTTACTATCACTCGCCTTGTGTTGCCAAATATGGTGGCTCGTAATTACGGGCAGATTATCAATTTGAGTTCAATTGCAGGTACTTATCCTTATGCAGGCAGTAATGTATATGGTGGAACTAAAGCTTTTGTCACACAATTTAGCTTAAATTTACGAGCCGATCTGGCAGGCACAAAAATTCGAGTAAGCAATGTTGAACCGGGTTTATGTGGCGGTACGGAGTTCTCTAATGTGCGTTTTCACGGCGATGATGAAAGAGCCGCAAAAGTCTATGAAAACGTGCAATCGGTTCAGCCTGAAGATATTGCGAACATTGTATTATGGCTTCATCAACAACCTGAACACGTGAACATTAATCGCATTGAAGTAATGCCAACCGCTCAATCTTTTGCGGGAATGAGCGTTTCAAAAGAAAAATAAAATAATAGGAAAAAATATGTCAGACACACTTCTTAACCCTTATTTTGGCGAATTTGGCGGAATGTATGTACCCGAAATTTTAGTGCCTGTTTTAAAGCAATTAGAACAAGCCTTTGTGGAGGCTCAAAATGATCCTACATTCCAAGCAGAATTTGCTGATTTACTCAAAAATTATGCGGGCAGACCGACCGCACTTACTCTTTGTCGTAACTTAACTAAAGGTACAAAAACTAAACTTTATCTTAAACGTGAAGATTTATTACACGGTGGTGCACACAAAACCAACCAGGTGTTAGGGCAAATTTTATTGGCTAAACGTATGGGCAAAACGCGTATTATTGCCGAAACAGGTGCGGGTCAGCACGGTGTTGCGACCGCCCTAGCTTGTGCTATGTTAGATATGCCGTGTCGTGTTTATATGGGTGCAAAAGATGTTGAGCGTCAATCACCAAACGTGTTCCGTATGCGTTTAATGGGGGCTGAAGTAATTCCTGTAGAAAAAGGCTCTTGTTCTTTAAAAGATGCCTGTTGTGAAGCGATGCGTGATTGGTCAGCAAATTATGAAACCACCCATTATTTACTTGGAACCGCTGCAGGCCCTCACCCTTTCCCGACGATTGTGAGAGAATTTCAAAAAATGATTGGCGAAGAAACCAAACGTCAAATTCTCGAACGAGAAGGTCGTTTACCTGATGCAGTCATTGCTGCTGTTGGCGGTGGTTCGAATGCAATTGGTATGTTTGCTGATTTTATTGATGAATCAAATGTGCGTTTAATTGGTGTTGAGCCTGCGGGTAAAGGTATTGAAACGGGCGAACATGGTGCACCGCTCAAGCACGGCACAACAGGCATCTACTTCGGAATGAAATCGCCAATTATGCAAGATAAAGATGGACAAATTGAGGAATCCTATTCCATTTCTGCAGGGTTAGATTTTCCCTCTGTCGGGCCGCAACATGCTTATTTAAATGAGATTGGTCGTGCTGATTATGTATCGATTACCGATGAAGAAGCCCTCAACGCATTCCAAGAATTGGCAAAACATGAAGGCATTATTCCTGCATTAGAAAGCTCACACGCCTTGGCTTATGCCTTGAAATTGATTAAACAAAATCCTGAAAAAGAACAACTTTTAGTGGTTAATCTTTCAGGACGAGGCGATAAAGATATTTTTACCGTTGATAAAATTTTGACAGAAAAAGGAATGAAATAATGAGCCGTTTTGAAACGCAATTTGCGACACTTAACGCAAAAAATGAAGGGGCTTTCGTGCCGTTCGTTACCCTTTGCGACCCTACTTTCGACCGCTCTTTTGAGATCATTTGCACACTTGTGGATAACGGTGCAGATGCTTTAGAACTCGGTTTTCCTTTTTCCGATCCGCTACTCGATGGCCCAGTTATTCAAGCCGCGAATAATCGTGCTTTAACTGCAGGTCATAGCAGTGAAGATAGCTTTAAACTATTGGAAAAAGTGCGGTCAAAATATCCAGAGATTCCGATTAGTTTATTACTTTGTGCCAATTTAATTTTTGCTAAAGGTTTAGATGCTTTTTATCAACGTTGTGCAGAAGTTGGTGTTGATGCTGTACTTGTAGCAGATATTCCGTTACTGGCAAAAGGAGATTATGTACAAACAGCTAAAAAACACGGTATTCAACCCGTCTTTATTTGCCCACCAAATGCGGACGAGAAAACGATCCAAGGCGTAGCGAAAAATAGCGAAGGCTATACCTATTTAGTCTCACGTGCAGGCGTAACCAGTGCAGAAAATCAAGCCCACGCAGCAAATTTGGATACCCTTGTAGAACAGCTTAAGGCACATAATGCCCCGCCAATTTTACAAGGCTTCGGCATTGCACAGCCAGAACAAGTAAAAGAAGCTTTAGCTTTGGGGGTGGCTGGTGCAATTTCAGGTTCGGCAACGGTGAAAATTATTGAGCGAAATTTAGATAATCACGAGCAATGTTTAGCTGAATTAGCTGAATTTGTTCAAACGATGAAAGCTGCAACAAAATAAGCAAAAAAGAACCCGCACTTGCAGCGGGTTTCTTTTATCGAGAAAATTAAAAATTTAATACTTTATCGGCTTCCATCCACCATAAGGGGATGAATGAATAATAAATAGAATATTTTGCATACTCTTCTCCTTAATTTCATTAATAACCTTGCTGATAAATTCCTTCCAACAATTTCACTGAAAGTAAAGCGAGATTAAAGCGTTGTTCATCTGCCACAGACCAAAATTCTACGCCATTTTCTACCGCACTTATTTGACTTAAATGAAGTTTTACTGATTCTTCGCCATTTTCTTGTTCTCCATTAAGCACAGGCGTAATTAAGGTTTCTTCTAAAGCGACAAGCTCGCTATTTTGAGGCTGATAGTCGAAATCATAATCTGAAAGTGCGGTGACTTTTTGTGCCAATCCATAAAATACAGGTACTTGGATTGCATGAAATGTAGCACGCTCTAATTGCGGAAAAATTCGTTGTAATTGATTTGATAAATTAGGTGCTTGATGCGGATAAACATCAAAGGCTAAGCGCGTTTCTTCTTCGTCTAATGGAATACCATTTAATAAACGGGCTGTTTGTCCCGCAAGTTTCGTCACGGTTTCCGCATCCGTATAAGAAGCCGGCAATAAAGAGGTGACAAACACTTGATTAAGATTCGTTTCTTGTAAAATCGGGGCAAGGATTAAAGCAAGTTGGCTTACTTGTGGATCAGGCAAGCTAACAATGTTACGTTGTCTCAATTCAAGTAATTGTGATTCATTTACCGTTGGAACAACAACAGGCACATCCGAAAGCGCACTACAAACGCCTAACATATCAATGACAATACAGCCCTGCTCCGCTGCTTGCGCAATATGGGAAACTTGCTCAAGTTTTCCTGCAAAAAAGACATAATTAAAATCAGCCCACTCTACTTCATTTGGCGAAAGTTGTTCAACGCCTTTATTACGAAAACGAATATTTTGTTCTTCTTCAAAAGGTATTATTTCAACAATAGAAACTTTGCTAATTTCAAGCGCACTTTGTTCTAAACGCTCTACAATTTTTTCACTTAATTCAAATTCTGCTGCTATCGCAATATTTAAGGTTGCGTCCATTTTTCTCTCCGCTGTAAAATAATCAGCATTATTTTACACCAAAACCAGGAACGAAATAATGACACCCGCAATTGATTTACTTAAAAAACAAAAAATTCCTTTTATCTTGCATACTTATGATCATGATCCGAATAATCAACATTTTGGTGATGAAGCGGCAGAAAAATTAGGTATTGATCCTAACCGCTCTTTTAAAACCTTACTTGTGGCGGAAAATGGCGATCAGAAAAAACTCGCTTGTTTTGTGCTTGCAACGGCCAATATGCTGAATTTAAAGAAAGCAGCAAAATCTATCGGTGTGAAAAAAGTGGAAATGGCGGACAAAGATGCAGCACAAAAAAGTACAGGCTATCTTGTAGGTGGAATTAGCCCACTAGGTCAAAAGAAACGCGTGAAAACCGTGATAAACTCAACCGCACTTGAGTTTGAAACGATTTATGTTTCAGGCGGAAAACGTGGGCTAAGCGTAGAAATTGCGCCACAAGATTTAGCAAAAGTATTAGGCGCAGAATTTACTGATATTGTTGATGAATAAGTGATGGACTTATAAATTTAAAGGCGGATTTCTTATTTAATACGAACTAAAAGGACTAAGCTTTTTTTTAATCACAAAGCTTAGTCCTTTACTGACTTTCTAACTTTTAATTCTTGTCTTTTAAGTTAGGATTAATAGAAAAAAATTTAGGGTATTTATTATTCTTGAGTATCCGCAATTGGGATTATTTTTGTGGCGTGAGATCCTTTATCGCTGTGGAGAACTTCAAATTGTACTTTTTGACCCGCTTTTAATGAACGATAGCCGTCCATTTCAATCACTGAATAATGTGCAAAAATATCGGCATCTACACCTTCTGCGGAAATGAAACCAAATCCTTTTGCATTATTGAACCATTTTACAATACCAATTTCCATAAAAGACCTCTCTAGGCTTCGCCTATTAAAACAATAAATCAACAAGACTCTCGCCTTATTACCTACTAATTAGGTTCGCTATGTTTAAATATTTTGAACGGTTATGCAACGAGCAATATTCAAAAATGATAAGTAGATCACAAAAAATTTAATTTTCTGGAGTTTTTTTATCATTTTTATGAATTTCTCGTAGTGCTTTCGCCACTATTTGAATCGCTTCTCCACTACTAATCCCTTTTGCCATAAGTTCTTGAATTTGTTCAACTGCTTTTTGTTGCTGTTCGTGTGTTAAGTTAATATCAAACATTTTCCCATCCAAATTGATTCATTAATTGATGCCATTGTTCATCTAAACCTGCTGTAATTGTTATTTGCTCTTTCGTTATTGGATGAATAAAAGACAAACTATTAGAATGTAAAAATAATCGAGAACAACCTAAATGTGACATTAATGCACGATTTTGATGTAAGTCACCATATTGCGTATCCCCTAAAATTGGGTGAAAAATATGTTTCATATGGCGACGTAATTGGTGTTTTCTACCTGTATGAGGGATTAATTTAACTAAAGAATAACGCGCCGTTTGATAACGCCCAGCAGGATAGGGCATTTCGACTATTTTTAATCCTTCATAATCAGTCACTGCTTCTTGAGGCTCTTTATCTTCTTGAGAAAATTTATCTGCGATTTTATCCAATTGAATTTTTAGTGGATAATCTATCCGCTCTTTTCCCTGTAGATACCCACGCACTACAGCCAAATAAGATTTCTGAACGTACTTTTGTTCAAACTGTTCACACATTAAATTCGCAATTTCACTGCTCAATGCAAATAACAACACGCCAGATGTCGGTCGATCTAAACGATGAATAGGAAATACATGTTGGCCAATTTGATCTCGCAAAGTTTGCATCACAAATTGAGTTTCGTGAGGATCTAACCAACTACGATGAACCAACATACCAGCAGGTTTATTCACCGCAACGAGAAACTCATCTTGATATAAAATTTCTAGCATTCGTTATTGTTCAAAAGTTCTTCTAAAGCAACTAAAGGAATTAATAGTTGTTGTAACTCATCGAATTCCTTCATTGCTTCTTCAATATAAGGAGAAATAGCAATTTTATTTGGTAAAGTAGAACCACTTTCTAACAATGCCTGCATGCGTGGAATAAATACCCACTGTAGCCACTCTTCGGCAGACATCGTATCAATTGAAAAAGGTTCTTCACTTAAAAACGCCTCTGCAGCAGGGGGCATCGTTTGCCATAAATTAAGCTGCTGCATGGTAATTTGAAGTTGTTTAAGATGCTGTTTAGTTTGATTACGCATATTTTATATCCTAATTAATGAATGTTTTTTGCAAATACACGCACATTTGAAAAACCATTTTCTTTCAAATATAAGGCTTGTAATTTACTCATTACACCACGTTCACAATACAACACGTAACTTTTACTTTGATCAAGGCTACCAAATTGAGAAGAAAGTTTGTAGAACGGCATTTGAATGACGTCATGTGTACCTGATTCAAATGGATTTTCATCCGTTTCTTCTGGGCTACGAATATCCAAAATCACTTCATTTTCACCTAATACAGAAATTGCCTCGACTTCCACGACTACTTTTTCTGTTTCTTCTGCAATCTGGCGAATATCTAAATATTTTGCATTTTGTACCGCACTTTCAAGAATCTCAAAATTAAAATGCCCTTCTTCTTTAAGAATCTTTTCACGAACAGCTTTGATCGTAGGATTTTTTGAAATCACGCCACAAAATTCCGGCATAGATTTTGCAATATCGTCGGTACCAATTTCTTTCGCCATTGCGATAATTTGTTCTTTATCATGGGTAATTAACGGGCGTAATACTAAGGCATCAGCGGCTTCATCAATCAAGCGTAAATTGGTTAAAGTTTGGCTAGAAACTTGTCCTAATGCCTCCCCTGTCACAATTGCTTCAATATTAAAACGTTGAGCGACTTTACTTGCGGCTCGCACCATCATCCGTTTTAATACCACACCCATTTGTCCGTTATCGACTTTCTCTAAAATCTCACCGACAACCCCTTCAAAGTTGATCGCAATAAAGCGCACTTTATGTGAAGCACTATAGCGTTGCCAAATATGATAAGCCATTTGTTTAACGCCAATTTCATGGGCTGTGCCGCCAAGATTAAAGAAACAATAATGAACTCGGGAACCACGACGAATCAACATATAACTCGATACGCCTGAATCAAATCCCCCTGAAATTAAAGAAAGTACATCCTCTTGCGTACCAATCGGATAACCGCCAATCCCAGCGTGACGTGCTTTAACTAACATCATTTTGTCATCTTCAATATCAATACGAACTGTCACATCTGGATTTTTCAACCGCACTTTTGCGCTTTCAATATGTTGATTTAATCCACCGCCGATATAACGTTCTGCTTCAATCGAACTAAATTTATGTTTTCCTTTACGTTTTACTCGAACGCAAAAGGTTTTGTCTTGAAGTTGTTGTGCGACATCAGCAAGCGTCAATTCAAAAATATGATGCAAATCGGTAAATGGTTTTTCTTCAACTTCTAAAAAATGATGAATACCAGGAATACGTTGTAACAAGGCGATTAATTCTTCACGATTTTCTTCATTTTTTGACCGCACTTCAATGTAATCCCAGTGGCGTACAACTGCGGTTTCTTCATCATATTTCTGTAAAATATTGCGGATATTAGAGGTTAAAATTTTTGCGAAACGTTTACGCACAGTTTCGCTTTTAATCATAATTTCAGGAAAAAGTTTAACGATAAATTTCATATAAATAGCTTAGGTATTTCTTGGGTATTTAAAGTGGCGAGTATTTTACGCAAAGATAGTGAAAAGTCCACTGGTCCTAGCTTGAAATAATTTTTTAACAACTCAAGTAAAATACAGTACAATGGCAAACAATTTTTACCGTGAAAAAGGATAATTCCATGGCGCGTAAACCCGCATCTTCACAAGATTTTGAAACAACATTAGCGAAGTTAGAAAATATTGTTGCTCATTTAGAAAATGGTGATCTGCCGTTAGAAGAAGCGTTAAAAGAATTTGAACAAGGTGTACAACTCGCTAAGTTAGGGCAAGAACGTTTACAACAAGCAGAACAACGTATTCAGATCTTATTGCAAAAAACAGAAGACGCGCCACTGAATGATTATAAAGGGAATGATTATAAATGGAATGCTTAATGGGTCACTTTTCTGAAGAATTACAACAGGTTCAAACTCGTATCAATCGCTTTTTAGAAGCTCAATTTGAGGGCATTGAAAGTCATAATGCGCCTTTGCTTGAGGCGATGAAATACGCATTATTACTTGGCGGTAAGCGAGTTCGCCCTTTCTTAGTTTACGCAACAGGTCAAATGCTTGGTGCAGAGAAACAAACCTTAGATTACGCTGCCGCTGCCATTGAAGCCATTCACGCCTATTCCTTAATTCACGATGATTTACCTGCAATGGATGATGACAATCTACGTCGTGGACATCCTACTTGTCATATCCAATTTGATGAAGCTACAGCTATTCTTGCGGGCGATGCGCTGCAAAGTTTCGCATTTGAAATATTAACCAAAACACCGAATATTTCTGCTGAACAAAAACTGGCTTTAATTCAAATTTTAGCGCAAGGCGCTGGTGTGCAAGGAATGTGCTTAGGACAAAGTTTAGATCTTATTTCTGAGCATAAACAAATTAGTTTAAGTGAATTAGAATTAATTCATCGTAATAAAACGGGTGCATTGCTAATTGCCGCATTGAAATTAGGTTTCATTTGTTCTCCGCATTTTACCGACAAAAGGTTAGAACAATCCTTAACACAATATGCAAAAGCCATTGGTTTAGCCTTTCAAGTTCAAGACGATATTTTAGATATTGAAGGCGATAGTGCAGAAATTGGCAAACAGGTGGGCGCCGATCTTGATTTAGATAAAAGTACATATCCAAAATTACTTGGATTAAGTGGCGCAAAACAAAAAGCGCAAGATCTATATCAAAGTGCTTTGTCTGAATTAGAAAAAATTCCTTTTGATACAACCGCACTTCGTGCATTAGCTGAATTCGTTATTACCAGAAAAAGTTAAATACTCACAAAAGTGCGGTCAAAATTTATCACGTTTTTAAAATGACTAATAATATGAACAATTATCCTCTTTTATCTTTAATTAATTCTCCAGAAGATTTGCGTCTTTTAAATAAAGATCAGCTACCACAACTCTGTCAAGAATTACGTGCTTATCTTTTAGAATCTGTTAGTCAAACTAGCGGACATTTAGCGTCAGGTTTAGGCACTGTAGAGCTAACCGTTGCGCTGCATTATGTATATAAGACGCCATTTGATCAGTTAATTTGGGATGTGGGACATCAAGCTTATCCACATAAAATCCTAACGGGTCGCCGAGAGCAAATGTCCACAATTCGCCAAAAAGACGGTATTCATCCTTTTCCTTGGCGTGAAGAAAGTGAATTTGATGTATTAAGTGTTGGTCACTCCTCTACGTCTATTAGTGCGGGATTAGGCATTGCCGTTGCCGCAGAACGAGAAAATGCAGGTAGAAAAACAGTATGTGTCATCGGTGATGGCGCAATTACTGCGGGAATGGCATTTGAGGCATTAAATCACGCAGGGGCATTGCATACAGATATGTTAGTTATTTTAAATGATAACGAAATGTCTATTTCAGAAAACGTTGGCGCATTAAATAATCATCTTGCGCGTATCTTCTCTGGCTCTCTTTACTCTACGCTTCGTGATGGCAGTAAAAAAATCCTTGATAAAGTTCCGCCAATCAAAAACTTTATGAAAAAAACCGAAGAACATATGAAAGGTGTAATGTTTTCGCCAGAAAGTACATTATTTGAAGAACTCGGTTTTAACTATATTGGCCCAGTGGATGGGCATAACATTGATGAATTAGTGGCAATGCTTACGAATATGCGTAATCTGAAAGGCCCACAATTTTTGCATATAAAAACGAAAAAAGGTAAAGGATACGCCCCCGCAGAAAAAGATCCGATTGGTTTCCACGGTGTACCTAAATTTGACCCAATCAGTGGCGAATTGCCCAAAAACAATAGTAAACCAACTTATTCGAAAATTTTTGGCGATTGGCTATGTGAAATGGCAGAAAAAGATGCCAAAATTATAGGTATCACACCTGCAATGCGTGAGGGTTCAGGTATGGTAGAATTTTCCCAACGCTTCCCAAAACAATATTTTGACGTAGCGATTGCAGAACAGCACGCCGTCACGTTTGCCACTGGACTCGCAATTGGCGGATATAAACCTGTCGTCGCAATTTACTCGACATTTTTACAACGTGCTTACGATCAATTAATTCACGATGTTGCCATTCAAAATCTCCCTGTGCTATTTGCAATTGATCGAGCAGGGATAGTTGGTGCAGATGGGGCTACACATCAAGGTGCATTCGATATTAGCTTTATGCGTTGCATTCCAAATATGATCATTATGACGCCGAGTGATGAAAATGAATGCCGTCAAATGCTCTATACAGGTTATCAATGTGGAAAACCTGCGGCAGTGCGTTACCCTCGCGGAAATGCCGTTGGTGTAAAACTTACTCCTTTAGAAATGCTTCCTATTGGTAAATCACGTTTAATTCGAAAAGGTCAAAAAATTGCGATTTTAAATTTTGGTACTCTATTACCATCCGCTTTAGAGTTATCAGAAAAACTCAATGCAACGGTTGTCGATATGCGTTTTGTGAAACCGATTGATATTGAAATGATTAATGTGCTTGCACAAACTCACGATTATTTGGTCACATTAGAAGAAAATGCAATTCAAGGTGGAGCGGGATCTGCTGTTGCGGAAGTACTAAATTCATCAGGAAAATCAACCGCACTTTTACAACTTGGTTTGCCAGATTATTTTATTCCACAAGCGACACAGCAAGAAGCATTGGCAGATTTAGGATTGGATACAAAAGGCATTGAAGAAAAAATTCTCAACTTTATTGCAAAACAAGGTAATTTATAAAAATAAACGCGATGATAATTTCATCGCGTTTTTTCTTAATCCACAATTCTTAAATGGGAAACTGATTTTGTTTTCTTTTTTTCTTCTCGTTTTTTAGGCTTATCTACTGCTTCATAAAAACCTGTTGGTTGTTCAGTATCTGGCTCAATGTTAAGTTCATCATAAATTTCCTCAGGTTCAAACATCACGCCATCGCCATTCTCACGAGCATAAATCGCAAGGGCTGCGCCCATTGGAATATACAGTTCACGAGAGACGCCTTTAAAACGCGCATTAAACTGGATGAAATCATTTGTAAGTTGTAAATTGCCCGTAGCACTGGCAGACAAGTTTAATACAATCTGTCCATCTTTTACATATTCGACAGGAACATTCACACCTAAGTAAGTCGCATCAACAACTAAATAAGGCGTAAAACTATTATCTACTAGCCAATCATAATAGGCGCGTAATAAATAAGGGCGTTTAGGAGAAGATTTATGTTCCATTATTTATCATCCATTAAATTTTTTGGTGCAGCTTCACCTACAGATTGCAAAAAAGAATCGCGTGTAAACACACGTTCCATATAAGCTTTAATCGCTTTACTTCCTGTGCCTGTAAATTCCACACCTAAATGTTTTAATTTCCATAATAATGGTGCAACATAGCAATCAACCAAACCAAATTCTTCATTCATAAAATAAGGCATCTGTTGAAAAATTGGTGCAATCCCTAATAGTTCTTCTTTTAACTGTTTTAATGCTGAAGTTTTTTCTTTTTCTGTGCCATTTTCTGCTTTTGCAAGGGTTGGATACCAATCTTGTTCAATACGTAACATTAAAAGTCGATCTTTAGCACGAGAAACAGGATACACTTGCATTAATGGAGGATGTGGAAAACGCTCATCAAGATATTCCATTATGATGCGTGAATTAAATAATACGAGATCACGATCAACCAACGTAGGCACAGTGCCGTATGGATTTAATTCCATTAAATCTTCTGGTAGAGCTTGCAAATCAACCTCTGCGTTTTCATAAAGCACACCTTTTTCTGCCAAAACAATTTTTACCTGATGGCAATAAATATCATCTTTATTTGAAAAAAGGGTCATTACTGAACGTTTACTTGATGCGCTGGACATTTATTCCTCCGAAGATCCAAAAATATTCTAGGTTTTTAAGGGGCAACATTTTACCATAAAGCATTACCTATTTGCCAATATAATCTTTTTTATTGTTTTATAATCAATAAGTTAGAGTAACTCAAATAATAAAAAAGCAGAGATTTCTCTCTGCTTTTCTTTTGGAAACGAAAATAAAAATTAACGTTTTGAGTATTGTGGACGACGACGTGCTTTGTGTAAACCCACTTTTTTACGTTCAACGCGACGTGCGTCACGAGTAACGAAACCAGCTGCACGAAGTGCTGGGCGTAATGTTTCATCGTATTCCATTAATGCACGAGTGATACCGTGACGGATTGCACCCGCTTGACCAGAAATACCACCACCTTTAACTGTGATGTATAAATCTAACTTATCAGTTAATTCAACCAACTCTAATGGCTGACGTACTACCATACGTGCTGTTTCGCGACCAAAGTAAACATCTAATTCACGTTGATTGATAGTGATTTTACCACTGCCCGGTTTGATAAATACACGAGCTGAAGAGCTTTTGCGGCGGCCTGTGCCGTAGTTTTGATTCTCTGCCATTTTCTAAACCTCGTGATTAAATATCTAATACTTGTGGTTGTTGTGCTGCGTGTTGGTGTTCAGCACCTGCATACACTTTTAATTTACGGAACATTGCACGGCCTAATGGACCTTTTGGCAACATACCTTTAACCGCAATTTCAATCACTGCTTCAGGACGGCGAGCGATCATTTCTTTGAAAGTCGCTTGTTTAATACCACCTACATAGCCAGTGTGCCAGTAGTAAAGTTTATCTGTTTCTTTACGACCAGTTACTGCCACTTTTTCTGCGTTGATAACGATGATGTAATCACCAGTATCTACGTGTGGAGTGTACTCAGCCTTGTGTTTACCACGAAGACGACGTGCTAATTCAGTCGCTAAACGACCTAAAGTTTTACCTGTCGCATCTACTACGTACCAGTCGCGTTTAACCGTTTCTGGTTTTGCTACAAAAGTTTTCATTAATTAATTACCAAAAATTAGTTTGATACCCAGTGTTCTTATGAACACAACCATTAATCTTAATCATCACCCCTTCGAGTGCGATCTCGATAAAATAATGTACGATGGGAATTCGCACATTTACAGGGTCGGCGTATTATACTCGTTTTTTCATAAAATGCTAATTTTTTGCGCTAAAAAACAAATCTATTGTATTTATTTAACACGCATTTATCTTTCTATAAAAATACACAAAAAATTACCGCACTTTCTTTTTCGTTGTAAAATGGGATAAATCATTGCTAACAAAAGTGCGGTAGTTTTGAGTATGTGTTGATCTAAAAATTAGTTATTATTGAACAATAATTATCCATTTATTGAATTATTAATAATAATCATACTTTTAATGAATAAATTGAAATTGACTCATATTAAAACCTATTTTATTGTACAAATACTATTTTAGAATCCTAAAGGAAGCCTTATGAGCTACGCGAAAGAAATTGATACATTAAATCAACATATTGCAGATTTTAATAAAAAAATTAATGTCTCCTTTGAATTTTTTCCACCTAAAAACGAAAAAATGGAAACCCTTCTATGGGATTCAATTCATCGTTTAAAAGTATTAAAGCCTAAATTTGTGTCAGTCACTTACGGCGCAAATTCGGGAGAACGTGACCGCACTCACGGCATTGTGAAAGCCATTAAACAAGAAACTGGCTTAGAAGCCGCACCACATTTAACTGGAATTGATGCCACACCTGAAGAATTAAAACAAATTGCGAGAGATTATTGGGATAGTGGTATTCGCCGTATTGTTGCGTTACGCGGTGACGAACCTAAAGGTTACGCGAAAAAACCATTTTATGCGTCAGATCTTGTGGAATTACTCCGTTCTGTCGCTGATTTTGATATTTCTGTAGCCGCTTATCCTGAAGTTCATCCAGAAGCAAAATCCGCACAAGCAGACTTAATTAATTTAAAACGTAAAATTGATGCAGGTGCAAACCACGTCATTACACAATTTTTCTTTGATATTGAAAACTACCTACGTTTTCGTGATCGTTGTGCATCAATTGGTATTGATACTGAAATCGTACCCGGTATTTTACCTGTTACTAATTTTAAACAACTCCAAAAAATGGCATCATTCACTAATGTGAAAATTCCAGCGTGGTTAGTTAAAGCCTATGATGGTTTGGATGATGATCCAACTACACGTAATCTTGTAGCAGCAAGTGTTGCAATGGATATGGTAAAAATTTTATCTCGCGAAGGCGTGAATGACTTCCACTTTTATACATTAAATCGTAGTGAATTAACTTATGCTATCTGTCATATGTTAGGTGTAAGACCTTAATTATCACAATAATATATTTCTTTTCAAACACAAAATAAGGGCGATATTTCGCCCTTATACAAAACTAAAAAAATTCAACCGCACTTTATTATTTTATGAACTCTGTTTGCATATACATTAATCGATCTATATTCGTTAAATAATGCCCTAATTCTTGTTCTTCGGGTTTATGTAAATAAGGAATTTTACCTAAAAGCGGCGCATCAATATGTTCAACAAGTAAATCAACAATTTCTGCATAATGGCTTAATAATGGATTAATTCGATTTGCTATCCAACCTAATAACGGCACACCCAATTGTTGGATAACCTTTACCGTTAATAAAGCGTGATTTACGCAACCATCTTTAATTCCAACTACAAGTACTACTGGCATTTTTCGTTGAGTAATCCAATCTGCAAAACTTTTTCCTTCTGCCATTGGTGTCATTAAACCAAAAGATCCTTCCACCACAACAGATTGATAAGTTTGATTCAAACGCGTTAAATCATAATTAATTTTATCTAATTTAATTCGCATTTTATCTTGCGTGAGCATGGGTGCACAATGACTAAAAGTATAGCTATTAATATCCTGATAAGACACATTTTCCTTTGTTGAATGCATCAGCGTTAATACATCAGCATTTACGAAATGATCATAATCAGATGTATTTTCTGATTGCGCGACAGGATAAATACTCTCTTCTCCACAACAAGCAATAGGTTTATAGCCGACAACTTGCACGCCCTGCCCTTGCAAGGCTTGAATCATTGCGCGCGCTGCTGTTGTTTTCCCTACATTCGTATCTGTCCCTGCGACAAAAAAGCTACTCATTTTTTTCTCCTTTAAAAAGTGCGGTGGATTTTAAAGGAATTTTTTATTTAATAATTTGAGATAACGCAAATTTTCACTTTTTTTATCTTATAAATAGACAAATTATTTGATCTCACTCAAGCTATTAAATAAACCATCATCTTGTTTTGCTATTTGTAAGTAAAATCCTTGGCGTTTAATTGTTTCCAATACTTCATTACAATCTACATTGTGTAGTGCTTTACGCCCAAGCAGATTAAACATCATCACTAATTCTGGTTTACCAAAATGTTCGAGTAAAACGCTGGGAACTGAAGAAAAATCCTCTCTATTGGCAACATAAAGGTAACTTCCTAACTTCTTTTTACTTTTATAAATGGCACATAGCATATTTAATTTCCCGAAATAAAAATCCGCACATTTTACGTGCGGATTACAATTTATCATTTCCTATTTTTGAACTGTAGCTAAAAATTCTTTACGAGTATCTCTATCTTCTAAGAATACGCCACCATAAGCAGATGTGACAGTATAACTATTCGTATCTCTAATACCACGCGCTTTCACACAGAAATGGGTCGCTTTCACATATACCGCCACATCATCGGTTTCAAGAATGGTTTGAAATGCTGTCAAAAGTTGCTCAGTTAAGCGTTCTTGAACCTGTGGACGTTGCGCAAAAAACGAGACAATTCGATTAATTTTAGAAAGACCAATCACCCAATCTTTTGGATAGTACGCTACACAAACTTTACCATCAATCGTCACAAAATGATGTTCACAAGTGCTTGTTAGCGTGATGTCATTCACTTGCACCATTTCGCTGACTTTCATTTGATTTTTGATTTTTGTCATCTTTGGAAAATTCGCATAATCCATTCCACTAAAAATCTCATCAATAAACATTTTAGCTAAACGATTTGGCGTTTCTTCTAAACTATCATCTCGCAAATCTAATCCAATCAGCTTCATTACTTCATGCATGTGTTTTGCAATGCTTTCTCGGCGTTCATCTTTAGCCTGTGTTGGATCAATCATGGGTGTCTCAATACCTTTTTCAATCAAGGCATTTCTTACATTCAGTGCATCCAGTGAAATTTTGCTCATAATAGTCTTTCCTAAAAAAATAATCGGCTATTCTAGCAAAGGATAATAGGATGGTAAAATGAGAAAAATTGCAAATTTGAATGAATTAGGCTTTAGATATAGAATAACTGACAAATTTTATCAAATAAGGATTTTCTATGCTTACATTGGATCAAGCTCGCTCGAAAATGCTCGAACAGATTCCCTTCCCGACTCAAACTGAATACCTAAATTTACAAGAAGCCGCCAATCGAATTTGTGCAGAAGATATTATTTCGCCTATCAATGTTCCCTCTTTCGATAACTCAGCAATGGATGGTTATGCTGTGCGTTTATCGGATTTACAACAATCTTTAACCCTTTCAGTGGCAGGGAAATCTTTTGCAGGTAATCCATTCCAAGAGGAATGGCCATCAAAAAGTGCGGTCAGAATTATGACTGGCGCGATGATTCCTGAAGGCACAGATGCAGTGATAATGCAAGAGCAAGTAACACTCAATGAAGACGGCACCATTACTTTTAGTGAATTACCTAAACCAAATCAAAACATCCGTCGTATTGGTGAAGATGTAAAAAAAGGGGAGGTCGTATTAGAACAAGGCGCACCGCTCACCCCAGTTTCCTTGCCATTATTAGCCTCTCTAGGCATTGCAGAAGTAAAATGCTATCGTCAATTAAAAGTCGGCGTACTCTCAACTGGCGATGAACTTGTGGAAGTGGGCAAACCATTACAAAGCGGACAAATCTATGACACTAACCGTTTCACCGTAAAATTATTACTCGAAAAACTACACTGTGAAGTCATTGATTTAGGACTATTACCTGATAACGAAGCTGAATTTGAAAAAGCATTTATTGCCACACAAAGCCAAGCCGATTTAGTGATTACCAGTGGCGGTGTTTCCGTTGGTGAAGCGGATTTCACTAAGGCGGTATTGGAAAAAGTAGGCAAAGTAAATTTCTGGAAAATTGCAATCAAACCAGGCAAACCATTCGCTTTTGGTAAATTAGAAAACGCTTGGTTCTGTGGTTTACCCGGCAATCCTGTTTCTGCATTAGTGACATTTTATCAACTTGTACAGCCATTAATCGCTAAACTGCAAGGACAAAAACAATGGAAAAATCCACCGCACTTTTCAGCCATTGCTACAATGAATTTGAAAAAATCAGTGGGACGTTTAGACTTCCAACGAGGTTTTTATTACATCAATGAACAAGGTCAAATGGAAGTACAATCAGTTGGTTTTCAAGGCTCTCATCTCTTTAGTGCTTTTGTAAAAAGCAATTGTTTTATCGTGTTAGAACAAGAACGTGGCAATGTCTCTGCGGGCGAAACAGTGACAATTGAGCCTTTCAATCATTTATTAGGATAAAAAATGATCGAACTTAGTCACGAAGAAGAATTGCGTTATAACCGTCAAATTATTCTTAAAAGTGTAGATTTTGACGGGCAAGAAAAACTTAAAGCAAGCAAAATGCTGATCGTTGGGCTTGGTGGCTTAGGATGTGCAGCCAGCCAATATCTCGCAGCAGCAGGCGTTGGAAATTTAACACTGTTAGATTTCGACACAGTTTCGCTTTCTAATCTTCAACGCCAAGTCTTGCATTGTGATGCTCGCTTGAATATGCCAAAGGTGGAATCCGCTAAAATTGCACTCAAGCAAATCAACCCACATATAAACCTCGAGGCAATTAATGCTAAGTTAGACGAAGAAAAACTGGCTGAAATCATTCCGCACTTTGATATTGTTTTAGATTGTACAGACAATGTGGAAATCCGTAATCAATTGGATCGCCAATGTAATCATGCAAAAATTCCTCTTATTTCTGGTGCTGCAATTCGGATGGAAGGTCAGGTTTCCGTTTTCACTTATGAACCAAATACGCCTACTTATCGTGATCTCAGCAAATTATTTGGACAAAATGTATTAAGCTGTGTGGAAGCTGGCGTGCTTGCACCAATCGTCGGTATTGTGGGCTGCATTCAAGCCTTAGAAGCAATTAAAGTGCGGTTAAAAATCGGTAAGAATTTGTGTGGACGCTTATTGATGATTGATGGTTTTTCAATGAATATTCGAGAAATTAAACTTCCAACCAATATGGAATAAAACCCTTAAAAAGAGAAAAAAATTTAACCGCACTTTTATTAACCATAACCTTTACGACAAAATACTATGACAACAGAAATTAAAAAACTTGATCCCGATACAGCCATTGATATTGCTTACGATATTTTCTTAGAAATGGCTGGAGAAAATTTAGATCCTGCCGATATTCTTTTATTCAACCTACAATTTGAAGAACGCGGTGGTGTGGAATTTGTTGAAACCGCCGATGATTGGGAAGAAGAAATTGGTGTACTGATTGATCCTGAAGAATACGCTGAAGTGTGGGTGGGTTTAGTCAATGAACAAGATGAAATGGATGATGTCTTTGCTAAATTCTTAATTTCTCACCGAGAAGAAGATCGCGAATTTCACGTTATTTGGAAAAAGTAACGATAACGTAAAAATAAGGGAAATCATCTGATTTCCCTTTTTCTTTTCGCTTAAAATTAACAAGCCATCAAATTGGAAATAAAAAGCGGCTTAAAAATAAGCCGCTTGTTATCGTTATTTTTCAGCAAACACTCGAATTTGCTCTGCACCTAAATGTCCTGGTACGGTTTTTTTCAGGTTTAAATCACTATCTAAAAAGAGATTAAACGGATAGCCACGCACTCTTGCTTTGTCAATGATTTCGCCTTTTTCATCTAAAAGCACCGTGATATTTTTATATTCCAATCCTTTGTACCACTCAATAAAATCAGCGGTGTCTTTTTCGCCTTTGTGATCGGGCGAAACGATGGTAATCACTTCAAAATTACGATCTTTTTCCGCACTTAAATCATCAATTTCAGCTAATCCAGCCAAGCAAATCGGACACCAAGATGCCCACATTTTTACATACACAGGTTTGCCTTTATATTGGCTTAAAGTAACTGGCTGATTGTTTAAATCTTTGAGTTGCACATCTGCCAAATTAGTTTGTGCAAAAGCGTTTAGGCTGAATGCCATTAGAAATATTGATAGTAGTTTTTTCATTGCTTTTTTCCTTTTATAGATTTCTTTTGTTGAGGTTATGTTTTACGAAAAATTATTCGTAATTAATAAAATACCCATCACGATAATTAAAATTCCGCCACCGATTTTAAATTTGTCTAAGTGTTTATTTAACCCTTTGGCACGTTTGAGCAAGCTGTCAGATAAGAACGAAAACAGTACAAACGGGGTCGCAAGCCCTAAGACATAAACAAACATCATTGATGCACCGTAAAGTGCAGAGCCTTCATCGCCTGATAAAGCTAACACGGAAGCCAGAATCGGGCCAATACAAGGCGTCCAACCAAGACTAAAAGTTAAACCAAGCACAAATGCCTCAAGTGCGGTCGATTTTCCTGATGTTTTTATTTCCACCAATTTCGTGCGTTCCAACAAACCAATTTTGAAAATGCCAAGTTGATGAATACCCAAAATAATCACGATAACGCCAGCGATAATGCGAGTGGTGTTACTAAATAAAATATTCCCTAAAAAGCCAAAACTAAAGCCTAAACTGACAAATGTAAGGGAAAGCCCTAAAATAAATAAAAAAGTATTTAGGACTTTTTTACCGCCTTTACTCAAAATACCAAAATAAATTGGAATAATCGGGAAAATACAAGGCGAAAGAAAAGAAGCAAGCCCAGCTAAAAATACAGTTCCAATAAGGAGTTGCTGATCTAACATCCTACATCTCCTTATTTTTTAATGGATTGAATCAAATATCCGTATCCTGCCTTTTCCATTTCAGCTAACGGAATAAATTTAATTGATGCACTGTTAATGCAATAACGCAAACCGCCTTTATCTTTCGGGCCGTCGTCAAAAACGTGTCCTAAATGGGCATTGCCCGCACGACTTAACACTTCGGTACGTTGCATATTGAAGCTATTGTCGGTTTCATAATGCACCACATCTTTAATGATCGGTTTCGTAAAACTTGGCCAGCCACAACCTGATTCAAATTTATCATTTGAAGAGAAAACAGGCTCGCCTGTAGTGACATCAACATAAATACCGGGTTGGAAGTTATCCCAATATTCGTTACTAAAAGAGCGTTCAGTATGTTTATTTTGAGTAACGGAATATTGCAACGGTGTCAATTTCGCTTTGAGTTCTGCATCACTCGGTTTCGGATAATCTTTTTCGTCAATCACAGGTTCATCTGCTTTGGTAATATCAATATGGCAATAACCATTTGGATTTTTCTTCAAATAATCCTGATGATATTCTTCTGCTACGATGTAATTTTTAATCGGTTGTACCTCAATTTGCACTGGTTTTTTATATTTGGTTTGAAGCTGGGCGAGAGCTTGTTCGATCACCGCTTTATCTGCCCCATCTTGATAATAAATCCCTGTGCGATATTGTCTGCCACGGTCGTTACCTTGTTTGTTTACACTCGTTGGATCAATCACTTTAAAATAATATTTAAGCAATTTATCTAACGAAATTTGGTTTGCATCGTAAGTGACTTTTACCGTTTCTGCGTGATCGGTTAGCCCAATCATATGATAACTGGTTTTCCCCGTATTACCATTGGCATAGCCAGAAATCGCATCTTTCACACCGTGAATACGCTCCATATATGCTTCCATACCCCAGAAACAACCACCAGCAAGATAAATTTCTCGAATGTTTTGTGTATTTTCCATTGCCATTTTTTGTTCTCCAGATGATGATGTTGAATTTTGTATTGCTAAAGTTGGTGCTGCACAGCAAAGTGCGGTAATAAATAGAAATGTTTTTGATAGTTTCATTGCTTTTCCTTATGAAGTAAAAATTAACGTTACATAAGGTTAGACGGCGGATAATTCGATTTCTTACAGATTTTTGCAAAATTTTTAAAGAAATTGATTAAAATCCATTGTTATAACCAATAATAAAGCGTTAAGATGCCCAATCTCCCCCTCTTTTCTAAGGTAAAAATCTATATGCAATCACATTCCATTCCTTCACTTTATCACAAAGCGATTAGTTTTATGGTATCAGCGTACTTTTCCATTACCTTGATGAATGTATTTGTCAAAACCGCTTCTCAAACAATCCCTGCAAGTGAAACCTTATTTTCACGCTTTTTAATCGGCTTGCTTTTCTTACTTCCTTTTGTGATTAAAGATCGCGATTTTAAAGTGGATACTCGTCAATGGAAATTTTTAATCCTGCGTAATGCCGCGGGTGTATCGAATATGTTGATTAACTTTTATGTCGTGAAGTTCTTACCGCTTTCCATCGCTGTCTTATTGATGAATACCTCTGCCCTATTTATCCCGATTTTATTGCTTTTTTTCCATCAAAAAACACCGCTTAATGTGCTTTTATGTAGCTTAATCGGTTTTCTTGGCGTTTCCATTATTTTACTCACCAATCACAATGGCAATGTTGATCCTATTTATGTGCTGATTGGATTATCTGGTGCTGTATTAGCGGGAATGGCATTTATTGGCTTACAAGAATTAAACAAATACAACACACCAAAAAATATCGTATTTTATTTTCATCTGATTGGTACGTTCATGTTACCAGTCTTCTTTATTAACCAATGGAAAATCCCTAATTTATACGAGCTTGGCTTATTACTATTGGTGGGCGGTTTCGGATTGATTTTCCAATTATTACTCACGCGCGCTTTTAAATACGCACCCGCCAATATCATTACTCCTTTTGCTTTCACTGGCGTGGTTTTCTCTAGCGTTTTCGACTGGCTCTTTTGGCATCATACGCCTAACCTCTATTTTTGGCTCGGTGCAGTTATAATTGTGGGCGCAGTGAGTTTATTGGCGAAGCTGAAGAAATAAAACCTTTGAGATTACAAAATGCCGTATGGATAAGTTAGAAATACCGCTATAAAGTGCGGTCAAAATAGCGGATTTTTTAATACTTTCATCACTCTTAATGTGAATCTTTAAATTTCTTCATCATCATACTTAAGGTTTTGCAATTTCTTTGAAAACGACGACAACGCGAGCACATAGCTAAATGCACTTTTAGCCCTACTTTTTCTTGTATATCTAATGAACGTTCGTGCGATTCGGAAATCATTCGAGTGGCTTGGCGACAACGCATAATCTCTCCTAAAGTTTTTTTGAAAGACAGTTTTGCAACTGTAAACGAGCCCGATAAAGGGTGGTATGTAAATTAGACGAAGTTAAATGCGTTTCTTGACAAATTTCTTCAGATGAAAGATCTAAAAACTCTCGCATCATAAAAATTTTTGCCTGTTTGGCGGGTAAACAAGTCAAACAACTTTCAAAAATCAGCCAAAATTCATCGGAATAAACCGTTTCTTCTTCGCCTTGTAATTCACTCGGGTGATATTCTGGTTTCCAATGCCCCTTTTCATCAAAAAATGAATTATTAGTATTTTCATCTTCAAGTTCAAGTTCACTTTCTAAAACAAACCGCCCTTTCTGACGTAAATAATCAATAATCTTATTTTTAAGAATCGCAAAAATCCAAGTCTTAAATGCAGATTGACGCTTAAAATTAGCGATATTTTTGAATGCACTTAAAAAAGCTTCTTGTACTAAATCTTCAGCAAGATCGGCTTGATTTACTTGCAATTGTGCAAATGTCAGCATTTGAGTGCGAATTTGCTGAAGCTCAAGATCAGAAATAACATTCATTTTAATTCCTTTAAAACTTATGTAAGAAATGAAACTCACTTCTTTTAACAAACTAAGGTAGCTATTTTTACACTCAAAAAAGGAAATTTAAAATGAAAAATTTTATATTGAATCTATTTTGCGAAGTTAGGAAAAATCAGGTGTTTAAGAAAAGAATAATTGATACCGCTTTTTAACGTGATATTTGCTTGGTGTGTAGCCGACACCAATTGCCACTGCATTGCGGCTGCCATAACCGCCCACCGCTGCAGAAAAACTCGCTTTTCCAACCACTTGTGGTAAGACTAAACCAGAAAGGGCGTTAGCCGCCGCTAAACCACGTTCTAATTTACTGTCTAACTTACCAATTTTGCCATTTAACTCGTTAAAGCCTGATTGGAAATTTTACTATTAATTGTATTATTCTTTAAATGACCAATGATCAGGCTATACGCCCCAAGCTCTTTAATGCCGTAATTCGTACTAATTGAATTGTCACTCGCCGCAAAGGCTTGAGAAGAGATCAGCAAACTGCTGATAAGCTAAGATGTCGTGGTTAGCTTGACAGATGAAAAGAAAAGATTAACGTTGCTTGCTTGCTTGCTTGCTTGCTTGCTTGCTTGCTTGCTTGCTTGCTTGCTTG
>ERZ1023235.42-NODE-42-length-29375-cov-60.607606_pt1 | contig 29375 bp, 30 predicted proteins | sample MGYA00380453_ERZ1023235 | MGnify/ENA primary metagenome ERZ1023235 (study PRJEB33173, sample SAMEA4830358) | metagenome | study: EMG produced TPA metagenomics assembly of the PRJEB25223 data set...
GCTTTCCAACAGCTTCCCAGTCAATATTTTGTGGTTTCACTTGATCAACAAATTTTTTCGTATCTTCAGGTAACTCTTTTAGGGCATCTTTATTGGCAGGAATAGATCCAAATTTTTTACTATATTCTACTTGAATTTCTGATTGACCAAACCAATCAATAAATTCTTTAGCTAACGCTTGTTTTTTACTAGTGCTTAAAACCATAGTTTGTTCAGTTACAAATGGTACACCAATCTCAGGAGTCATAACTTTGAATTCAACATTTTGTTCTTTTTGTCCGATTAACGCTCCAGAACCCCAGATCATACCGTATTGAATTGGGCTTTCTTTATCTAACACTTTAACAACTGAGCTTTCACCTTTTTGAAGAGTATAGGCATTTGCAAAGTATTCTTTTGCAACTTCCCATCCTTTTTCTGATACGCCTAAATCTCCTTTTTCATCAAGGTAACGAACTAAGATACTTGCTAGAATTGCCCGTCCTGTACCACCTTGAAGACCATAAATTGAATATTTACCTTTATACTTACTACCTAATTCAGTCCAATCTTTAGGCATTTCTTTTACATCAGGCGCCCCAATTAAAACTAATGGTTGAACAATCACAGGATTATAATAATTATCTTTATCTGATAAAGATTGATCAATTTTATCTAACCATTTAGGCTTGTACTGTACTAGTAATTTTTGATCTCTAATTTTATTTGAGTCAACAGCACCAATTCCAAATACCATATCTGCAACTGCATTATTCTTCTCAGCAATAACACGGTCTGCTAATTGAGCGCCAGCGATATCAACCATTTTTATATTAAAACCAGCTTCTTTTGCTTTAGCAGTTAACCAATCACCACGACCATTTGAGACTGAGTTCGAATAGATAACTAATTCTTGACTTTTATCAGCTTTTTCTTCAGATGAAGAAGCAGTCGTAGAATTTGAACCTCCAGAGCAAGCAGCAAGTGTAGTAAGAGCAACTCCCGTTGCAAGTACAGTAGACCAAACTTTCATTTTTTTCATGATAAGTTCTCCTTTTTTATTATTTTATTTAAATTTTTCGTGATATGGAACAAATTGTCTCATATCTTCAAATACAGTATAGTCAATACGGTTTACAGTAATAGTTGGAATCTTCTCTAATAAAATTTCAGTTAATTCTGCTCTGACTTTAGTAAACTCTTCTTCCTCCTCTTCGGTTAGAGGAATTCGAAGATAACCAATTGAAATATGGAATTGATATCTATCATGATTAGGGAAACGAACACCTGCTTTTTCTGAGACATAAGTACGAATTTCTTCTAATCTCTTTGCAGAAACTTCATCTGCAGGTTCAACTAGTATGTTTTGTTTTCCCATTTCAGTTATACGCATATGAATTTCTTCATCCAACAATGGAAAAATTTCAAGTTGTTTAGCAAAGTAATCATGTATTTCCTGTAAAGGTGTATCTAGAGGAAGATTACTGCTCCAAAACTCCGTTTCACGATTTTCATGGCACAACAATTCAATTACAGTCATGTGAATAGAATTCCTTGGAGTTAAAGTAAACTTATCGATAAATGGTAATTCTCTATAACGTGATTGAATAATATCAACAACTTCCATCAAATCTTGTTTAGTATAAAGATTTGCTACAACTGTATTCCCAGGGAAATGATTAAATTCCCCATTCTCTTTGAACTTAATTTTTGTTAAGTTTTTCATATAAAGACCTTCTTTTTTATATTTGACATCGGTGTCATTGTGTTTACATTATACAATGAAACCGTTTCCTTTGTCAAGCGCTGTCAAACATTTTTTTAATTTATCTTTCATTAAAAGGTTAAGTAATTTTTCCAAAATACAGCACTCATATAGACAGTATCATCAATTATAGCCATTGGGATTTTTTGATTGCCAATTCCATGTATCTCTACACATGTCTTCAATCGATTTTGTTGTCCTCCAATTTAATTCCTTATATGCTTTGTCTGCATTTGCATAATAAGTTGCAACGTCTCCTGAACGTCTTGGAACTATTTTATAAGGAATAGGGATCTTATTAACACTTTCAAATGTATTTACAAGTTGTAATACACTAGTGCCTTCTCCCGAGCCTAGGTTATAGATATAAACATCTGTTTTTTCAGATACTTTTTCTAAAGCTTTTATATGTCCTATTGCTAAATCTACTACATGGATCTTTTATCTCATTTTTCCCTTTTTCAAATAAGTTATCTACTCTATGATCAGTTATTTCCATTTCGTTTACTAACATGACGCAGTCACCTAGCATCATATACTCCAACTTTTTTTCTGAAAGTTTAGCAAATATTGGTAAGCGATAATATAGTATATTGAAACTAGAATAGTACACATCTACTTCTAAAACATTGTTAGAAATCGATTTGACTGTCCTGATTGATTTGTCCTATTATTATTTCATTTTACTATACTCTGTTAATTCATATGAGTTTAAACCGATTTCATCTTTAACCTCGAGTAAAGCAGTTTCAAATATTTGTTTAAGAGTTTTTGATTCTTTACAATTAACCGACAAACTTTCTGATAAAATATGTACAACTTCTGAGACTGAATAACCTATCTCCTCTTTAGAATTATATAAATCTGTAGCTCCACCAATAATCCAAAAATACTGATTTTGTGAACCTACAATATCCTCATTTTCTACGGAACTTCCTTGTATCGAACAAATTTTATTTATCTTTACCATAATACTTCAACCCTTTTAGTGTCAAAAGTAAACCAATTCCTGTCACTGTTAAGAATAGTTCCATAATCTTGTTCGAACCAGTCTTTGGTAATTTTTGTTTTACATCTACTATTTCTTTAGATTTATTAATATGATTTTCAGTTTCTCTGCCATCTCCAACTATTTTATAGTTTACTTCTTCTGTCTTATTATCTTGTTTATTGTCGATCTTGTCATTCATTTGTCTATTATCTTTACTTGAGTTAAACTCTCTGTTCTTCTGGTTACTATCAATTACATTATTTGAATTAGATTGTTTTTCCTCTTTGTTTTTTTCTTTTTCGTTTTTATCACTTAAATTATTTGTTACAATTTTGTAAAGCCCATTCTCCGTTACAATATTGAAATTACCATCGCTATCACGTATAACAGGTTCTTTCCCATTTGCATTAGATTTGATGAATGATATATACTTACCGGATAAATTATAAAATTGGTTATTTAAAACGGTTATTTTACCCTTTGAATCCTCAATAACAATTCCTTCTTTACCCCCGAATATACTATTCTCTGAGACTACTAAATTGTCACTAACTCGTAATAATTCAATATTTGGTTGTTCTGTTTCCTTAGAATTATTATTAATTACATTTTTTGTTACAGTAATATCTGATACTTTTCCTAAATATTCTGCACTATCTTTTGCAACTCGTATCGCTTTTGTTTTAGGATCGGCAATATTAAATATATTTTCTGCGATAACCACCTGTTTATTTAAATCTAATAGGTCTTTAGTGTTTTTATAGCTATAAGCATTTACTAAAGCTGCTCCGCTTTCTCGATAATGTACACTCTCTCCTTTAACTTTCTTATCAAAGCGATTTCCTTTGATTAATACATCAGTGAATCCTGTAAAACGTACACCTGCATACATCATGTTATCAAAATGATTATTTAAAATTTTAATATTAGAGGGGTTCTGTGTCGACAATGTTTGATAGTGTGTGCCAATTGCTGTTACTAATTCCCCAGATTTATCACTTTTGCCAAAATAGGAATTTTGAATAGTCACATTTTCAGATTTTTTCCCATCATCATTCAAGGCATAAGGAAAACCTTTTCTAGTTAATGGTTCAATCTGAATGCTCTCCTTACTTATGATTTGCCCATCCTTCATCGTTTTGGGTAAGGCTTGCCCAAGAAAACGAGAATTATCAACTAATACATTTTTCGAACCTGCAATTTGAATAGCATGCCCTTGATAACTATCCTTGAATGTTACATTTTTTATAGTTACGTTATTTGAATTCCCAATAGCAAATGCACCTGAAGAATTTATAAGTGGTAGATTTTTTGCTTTAGTTCCTTCTTCATTCAAAGCACCGTTCATATCAATCGTACCACCAGAATAACTAATATCTTCTGTTGGGCCCCATTCTACTTGCGCACCATCATCCGTAAATAAACCTGTCATAAAAACAATGGAAGGGTGATTCTTAATATTTATACCATTTAGAATTGTAGCTTTCTCATTCAATTCTAAGTGTGTATGACTTTTTAAAAAAACAATTTCTTTTACTAAATAAGTTCCTTCAGGAAAATATACATTTCCTCCACCTAGCCCTTGAGCTGCAGCATCTATTGCATCTTGAATTGCTTGTCGATCATCATGAATCCCATCACCTACCGCACCATAATCTTTTACACTTAAAGCAGTATCTTCAAATTCTTTTTTGATAATTCTGTCACTTATAACATCTTCCTTATAACTCTTATTTTCATTAGTAGATGTTACTGTAGATTCAACTGTTCTGTTGTCTAATTGTGAATTGGAACGAATAGTACCATTAGAGCTGATACTATTAACACTTAACGAATTATCTAAACCATTAGTGGTTGAATTAGAAGCAATCATTTCAGCAGAACGATTTTGATTAACAGTTGGTGAATTATCTAAATCATTAGTAATTGCATTAGAAGACTCTTTTGTAGCCATCGGTGAAGAACTAGTAACAACTTCATCCGATAAAATACCTTGGCTTCCCAAAATTGAAATTGCCAATAGTACCGAGCAAGTCCCCACCTTTAATTTACGAATACTGAATACCTTATTAGGAACAAAATATTTCATCAGAACCTCCAATTTTTTTACTATTTTTAACAATTGATTATTACTTTTCTTAAAATAGATAGAATGACACCGCTGTCATTATCTTTATCATATATTTTCCAAATTGAATTGTCAAGGAATAACACAAGAAAATATTAAAATTTATACTCTTCGGAAATCTCTTCAAACTAGGTCAGTGCCGCCTTGTCCTAAGTCTAGGTTACTGACTTGGTCAGTTCTATAGTAGACTGAAACTAAAATAGTACACCTCTACTTCTAAAACATTGTTAGAAATCGATTTGACTGTCCCGATCGATTTGTCCTATTCTTATTTCATTTTACTATATCTACAACCTCAAAGCAGGGTTTTGAGCTATCTATGGCCAACTTCCTAGTTTGCTCTTTAGCCTTCCATTCAAAAGTGATGCTATCTTTCTTAGCTTGAATATAAAATATCCCATTTACTATATTTAAATTTATTGATATGTTGTAAATTATAAATGAAAGAACAAATATCTTGTCATACAAGCATTCGCCAGGGATATTTACCTGAATATCGCTCATATGGCGGATTGAAACTAAAACACTACAATATATTTCTTAAATAGACCTTCTATAAAAGCTAGATTTAACCTCGATAAAAATAGATGCAGTGCTTCTAAAATACTGGAATAGGGCATATAGGTAATCGTAGACAAGTGTTTTATAGATTGTCTCGCAGGAGATCTAATGATGTATAGCAAGCATCACTAAACATATGGGGTATTTGTATTATTATAATATCAACATTCTATAAATTCTATCATGCAAAAGAATGACTAGAACATGAAAGACAGGCACAAAACTTTGAACAATATTCTGAAAACAAAAAAAGACGCGAGTTTCCACAATCTCACTCATGGAAACTCACGTCTTTCAAAAAATAGGGTGAATTGAAAACTAGAACAAGACACTAGATTTTCTAAATGATGTCTAGTAAGGATTCTAAATGCTACACCAAATTGCTCACATCTTATTTCAAACCACGGGACTCCCACAAGAAAGGAAAATCCTATAAAAATTCTCACTCTGAGGAGAAAGGAGCCTCAACTACAGGTGTAAACTATTATCAATTGAAAACAACAGTTTTTACACTCAATTAGACTTTTTAAGGACAGGATCACTTTCGCTTGACTGTAGTTTGTCATTTTTTTGATAAAGTTAGCACTTTTTCAGAAACTGTTTTGAAAGTCTCAATGATATAGTCTACTTCTTCATCGCTTAATTTAGTATGAAGAGGGAGGGTAATTTCATTCTCAAAGAAGGCATAGGCCTTAGGATAGTTCGTCATATCAAATCCAAGATTCTTATAGGCTGTCAAGAGAGGAAGCGGTTTGTAGTGAACATTACTTGCAATTCCTGCTTTAGCCAATTCTTGGATGATGAGGTTGCGTTCTTCTAGGCTTGCTCCTTCTACACGGGTGATGTAGAGGTGGCGTGAAGATTCGACAGTTTCAGTCTTGTGTGCCAAAGGATGGATGCGAGAACCTGCAAAACCACTATCATAGCGGTCCACAATGTCCTTACGGCGTTGCAACAAACTTGGATAGCGGTCCAATTGTACCAAACCAAGTGAAGCCATGATATCGGTCATGTTGCACTTATAGGCTGGTGTAACGATATCGTATTCCCATGACCCCAATTGCATCTTGGCAAGAGCATCCTTAGTTTGCCCGTGAAGGGAAAGGATTTGGAATTCCTTGTACATCTCTTCGTCATCAATCACTGGATTGGCTTTCCAAGTCGCACTTCCACCTTCTGCCGTTGTAAAGTTCTTAACGGCATGGAATGAGAAGGAAGTAAAGTCAGCGATAGAACCAGAAGGTTGTCCTTTATAAGTAGATCCCAAAGCGTGGGCACTATCAGAGACAATGACAATACGGTTAAAGGCCTTTTGCCACTTGCTTGAAGCAGTAAAGAAGTCACGTTTTTTCTCCACGACTTGGAACAAACGGTCATAATCGCAAACAATCCCTGCGAGCTCTACTGGGATAATCACCTTAGTTTTCTCAGTGATAGCTTGCTCAAGCAGGTCATAGTCCATCTCAAACGTATCTGCTTGGATATCCACCATGACAGGGGTTGCTCCCACGTGCGTAATGACACTACATGAAGCCGTATAGGTCATGGCTGGAACGATGACTTCAGCACCAGGTCCCACTTCCAAAACGCGTAAAATCAACTCCAGAGCAGCTGTCGCAGAGTTGAGACAAACAGTCTTAGGTGTCTGGGTGTAAAGAGACAAGCGGCGCTCCAGTTCTTTTGTTTTAGGACCTGTTGTGATCCAACCAGAACGCAGGGTATCCGCTACTTCAGCAATTTCTGCTTCTGTGATATCAGGCGGTGAAAATGGAATATTGTAATTTGGCATTGATTTGCTCCTTTTATCTGTACTCATTTTCTTATGACTACTTTATTTTAGTACCTCAAACACGGTTTGAAACATGATTTTGATGTCCCCAAAGAAACTAAACTCTCGGAGATAGGCGAGGTTATAGCGCATCTTTTCAGGAAGAACATGCTCCACATAGGCCTGATCAACTGACAGACCTTTCTCCGTCATTTGACTGATGATGGTGTCCTCATCCTTGTAGTTGATGCTGGCTGGAGAGGTAATTCCTGCTTGCAAGAGCAAGGTTGCCATCATTTCAGGGCTATACTGCTCTGTATAACGTGGCACTTCAGGTCGTGTACCGACAAAGGACATCTCACCTTTAAGGACATTGACCAACTGAGGCAGTTCGTCCAAACGGACACGTCGGATGAAATTTCCAACCTTGGTAATACGGCTATCGTTAGCAGAAGTCACCAGACTTCCTTTTTTATCCGCATCCGTCACCATGGTACGGAACTTCCAAATCTTGAACCGACGGTTGTACTGGGTCACACGCTCTTGCTTGTAAATCACTGGCCCCTTACTATCCAACTTGATCCAAATGCTCAAGATGAGAAAGATGGGAGAGGTTAGAACCAGTAAGACCAAGGCCAAAAACCAGTCCAAGCAACGCTTGAAAATCAGCGAACCCTTCCTTTTAGAGACAAGCTGGTAGTAAGACTCAACCTCGCTTGATTTCATTTCCACAGGCAAGTCTTCCCATTTCAGCATGCTGTTCTCCTTTGTTTTTATTATACTATTTGTCAACATTTTTCATTATACCACAAAATGGAAAAGGCGGTGAAAGAAATCTGTAATTTGAAGGATTTCCTTCTAGTACTCAATGAAAATCAAAGTACAGCTTTGAGATTGCAGATAAAGCTGACATGGTTTAAAGAGATTTTCAAAGAGTATCGGCCATGGCCCCTGCCTGCAAACTATACATCTTGTGATAGGTTCCTCCCAGAGTCAAGAGTTCCTCATGGGTTCCACTCTCGATAATGCGTCCCTTATCCAAGACATAGATGCAGTTGGCGTCTTGAATAGTAGAAAGGCGGTGAGCGATAGCAATAGTTGTTCGGCCCTGTCTCATCTTCGCCAGAGAAGCTTGAACCAAGCTTTCTGTTTCAGAGTCAATATTGGCTGTCGCTTCATCCAAAATCAGGATTTTAGGCTGGCTGGCGACTGTTCTAGCAAAGGCAAGAAGCTGGCGCTGCCCAGTAGAGAAGCTCGAACCACGCTCGGAAACAGGGGAGTCGTACCCCTGAGGAAGTTCTTGAATAAAGGAATCTGCATCCACAAAGGCTGCCGCAGCCTGAACCTGCTCATCACTGATTTCTTGGTACATGGCGATATTGGACTTAATAGTTCCATGATAGAGGAAGGGTTCCTGCAAGACCAAACCGATGTTTTTTCTCAGCTCTTCTTGACTGAAATCCCTGATATCCACATCATCCAAGAGAACTCTCCCTGACTGGAATTCATAAAAGCGCATGAGGACATTGATAATAGACGATTTCCCTGAACCTGTATGACCTACAAAGGCAATGGTTTCACCCTTATTAACAGAGAAAGAAATGTCTTCCAGAATCGGATGTTTACCGTCATACGAGAAACACACATGTTCAAAACGGATATTGCCTTCTTGGACTTTGGCTTGCCCATTTTCTTGAAGGGGCTCATAGGTCCTCTCATCGATTAAGGCAAAGACACGGCCTGCAGAAACCATAGCCGTTTGCAGTGTTGAAAAGTTTTGCGTCACCTCAATCAAAGGGTCAAAGAGGCGGTTGATGTACTGGATAAAAGCATACATGGTCCCGGCCGTTATCCCGATAGAAAGACCACGATAGCCAAAATAGGCCATCAAGACTGCATAGCCTAGAAGTTTCAGCAAACTCATGGCAGGTCTCAAAAAGAGGGCATCCAAGGCTACAGAACGGTTGGCGTAGACCAAGTGTTCTTGGTTGATTTCATCAAATTCTGCCTGCAGGCGCTTCTCTTGATTAAAGGCCTGAATAATCCTGATTCCCTCGATATTCTCTGCCAGCTTACTATTGATATCTGACAAGAGACTTCTGGTTTTCTCGATGATTTTCACTGACTTTTTTCGATAGAGATTGACCAAAAGGAAAATCAAAGGAAGAAAGAGCAAGACTAAAGCCGTCAAACGAAAATCCAGCACCAACATGGTATAAAGGGTTGTCAGAAAGATAAAAACTGCTGAGATAAAGCTGGATAAAATCCCAGAAAACATATCACTAATCGTCTCGGTATCGTTGGTCAAACGAGAAACGATAGAACCTGCTGGCGTCTTGTCAAAGTAAGACATGCCCAGTTTCTCCATATTGGCAAAGGCATCTCGACGAATATCCCTAACAATACTGTAAGACACGCGCGCAAAGAGAAGATTGCCTACATACTGAACTACAGTTTGTAGGATGTAGAGACCATAGTAGACCAGCAAAACGGTAACGGCTAGTTGGTTAAGATTGCTGAGATACTGGTCGATAAAGTGGGAAGCCACGAGGGGTATGACACTTTTAATGACCGTCGTCGCTAGGAGAAAACTGAGTGCCAAAAAGGTCAGGAGTCCATAAGGCTTGAGATAAGACATCGAGCGCTTCAATACAGCCCATTGTTCTTGTTTATTCTGCATCTTCTTCTCCTTTCATTTCCAACTGCTGAGACTGGTAGGTTTGGGCATACCAGCCATCCATCGCTAGCAAGTCTTCGTGCCTGCCTCGTTCGATAATTTGACCATTTTGCAGGACTAAAATCAAATCTGCATGGACAACAGCACTGAGGCGATGGGCAGTGATAATGGTTGTCTTGTCCTTTCGCGTCTCCTTGAGGTTGTCGATAATCGCATACTCTGTCTTGGCATCTACGGCGGATAAGGAATCATCCAAAATCAAGATATCAGGGGTTAAAATCATAGCCCGACTCATAGCCAACCGTTGCTTTTGACCACCAGAAAGACTGACTCCTTTTTCACCAATCAGCGTATCAAATCCTTGAGGCATGTCTACAATATCTTGGTAAACTCGGGCTAGCTTAGTAGCTTCCTCGACCGCTGAAAGGGGCAAGTTAGGATTGCCAAAGCGGATATTGTCTAGGATTGAAGTTGCAAAGAGAAACTGGTCCTGAGGAACATAGCCCATGAGACTGCGAAGGTCTGTCAGACGATAGTCCCGAATATCGTGACCGTTTAGATAAATGGCACCCTTATCCACATCGTATTCACGCAAGAGGAGCTTGATTAAGGACGTTTTCCCAGAGCCTGTCTGCCCAACCAAGCCCAGTGTTTGCCCTTTTGCCAAACTAAAGTGAATATCCGTCAGTGTTTCCTCATTTTCAAAAGCAAAGCTGTCAATGGCATACTCCAAACGCCCATTTTCAATACCATCCAGAGGAAACTCAGGGTCTTGTACAGGAGATTCCTGAGACAAAAGATTTTCAATCCGCTGGTAAGAAACCTTCCCTCGCTGAGTAGTATTAAAGAGGAAGCCGATGGCCATAAGAGGCCAGACCAGCATATCCAAATAGCTGATAAAGGTGACTAGATTCCCAACTGTAATCTGCCCTTCCTGAACCATCAAGGAGCCAACCAAAAGCGTTAAAACATAGGACGAACCAACAAACAAGAGAACCATAGGGTCAAAGAGACTATCATATTTCATGGTTTGCAGGTTCTTTTGGAAGGTTAATTCATTGACTGCCTGAAAAGACTTCAACTCGTCTGCCTGATAACCGAAAGACTTGGTCACTTTGATACCTGATACGGACTCCTGTACCTTGTTATTGAGTTCAGAAAAAGCAGCTTGGGATTCGCCAAAGGCCTTATGAGTCTTTCTCCCTAGGCGACTAGTCGCATAGGCCATGAAAGGTAGGGGGAGAATGGCAACAAGAGTCATCTGCCATGAGATGCTAAAGAGCATGGTCAACAAAGTCACCAGAGCCGTGATAGAGGCATCCACCGCAGACATGACACCGCCACCTGCTAAACGAGTCAAGGCATTGATATCATTGGTTGCGTGTGCCATCAGATCACCCGTCCGATAGGTTTGATAAAAGGCTGACGACATTTTTGTGAAATGCTTAAACAAGCGAGACCGCATGATCTGTCCCAAGCAATAAGAGGTCCCAAGGATATACATACGCCACACATAGCGCAAATAGTACATACCAAAGGCTGCAAGTAGCAAGTAAAATAGGCTAAGAAGGAGGTCCTGCTGGGTTAATTGCCCCGATGTGATAGCATCAATGACTCGCCCCATAACCATAGGAGGAATGAGATTGAGAACGGAAACCAAGACCAGGGCCACAATCCCGACTAGATAACGGTGTTTTTCTAACTTGAAAAACCACCAGAGTTTTTGAATAATGGACATAAAATCCCTTTCTGATTGCAAATGGAAACCTGAGGCCAATACTCAATGAAAATCAAAGAGCAAACTAGGAAACTAGCCGCAGGCTGCTCAAAGCACTGCTTTGAGGTTGTAGATAGAACTGACGAAGTCAGTAACCTACATACGGCAAGGCGACGTTGACGCGGTTTGAAGAGATTTTCGAAGAGTACAAGACCCCAGGTTTTTCTTATTCATAAGTTACGACTGTAACAGCACCCTTGTCATATTCAGCAATAAAGATATTGGCTACATTGTCATGCCCTTGTTTGCTGAGGTTATCAAGCAACCACTCTTCGCTACGACCAATCGATTCCAAGACGTCTACTTGAATCACACCGTCAGTCACAACTGGATACTTAGGATTTTCATCTCCCATTTGCACAACGATGAGTTGCCCATTTTGCTCTTGCACAGCTCGTTTGACTTGCTTCATCTGGAAAATCCCTTGGCTACGAAGTTTGAGGGCTACATCCGATGCAGACAAACCAACTGAACGACAGGCTTATGGGTCAATATTCCCATTTTTGATAAGGAGAGTTGGCTTACCATCAATCAAACGTTTCACAAAGTGAACATTGTTGTTGAGCTATTTGAGAGTCAAGATCAGTTTGATTAAAATTTCGATATAATTAAGTGTCATTTGTTCACATCCACCAGTTCAATTGCGTCTGTCTTATACAATTCGACTTTCTCTAACAGGTACTTGTCTGGCTCACTTCCGTTTAGGGCACGATAATAGCGATTTCCCACCTTGATAAGTGCGCCATCTGTGTTTGTGGAAGTATTAACATAGACTTCTGACTTGTCTACTCCCAAATCTTTGGAAACAACCTCGATGAAATGAAGTGAAGTTTGAAATTTATTGTTAGAAACTTGATTGTTTTGATAAGTCGTGATGCTGACCAAAAGCAGAGCTAAATAAGGCCAGATCTGAAATCATGACCAACTCACGAAATTCGCTTCCCTTTTTATCATGGTATGCCTTGAAAGCAAAAAAAACTGTCACAGCTAATAGAACAATCCCAAAGCCAACCATGATACCATTTTGCTGACCGATTTGGCTGAGTACATAGTCATAAGAGTAGAATTTCATGTATTTTCACTCCCTTTCATAAAATCATTCTTAATTATAAACGAAAGAGAGTAATTTTTCAAACCATACGTTGGGGAAATAGATCTTTTTTTGGTATAATAAAATCTATAATCTGAATGAAAAAGGTAACTTTATGAAACTTATCTCATGGAATATTGATTCCCTAAACGCTGCCCTAACTAGTGACTCAGCTCGTGCCAAATTGTCCCAAGAAGTCCTACAAACCTTGGTCGCTGAAAATGCTGATATCATTGCTATCCAAGAAACCAAGCTTTCTGCCAAAGGACCTACAAAGAAACACGTGGAAATTTTAGAAGAACTCTTCCCAGGCTACGAAAACACGTGGCGCTCTTCCCAAGAGCCTGCCCGTAAAGGCTATGCTGGAACCATGTTCCTTTATAAGAAAGAACTTACACCCACTGTCACTTTCCCAGAAATCGGTGCCCCTTCTACCATGGACTTGGAAGGCCGCATCATCACTCTAGAATTTGATGCATTTTTCGTGACCCAAGTTTACACACCAAATGCTGGCGATGGTCTTAAACGCTTGGAAGAACGCCAAGTCTGGGATGTTAAATATGCTGAGTATTTGGCTGAACTAGACAAAGAAAAACCAGTCCTTGCGACCGGTGACTACAACGTAGCCCACAATGAAATCGACCTTGCAAATCCTGCTAGCAACCGCCGTTCACCTGGATTTACTGACGAGGAACGTGCTGGATTTACCAACCTATTGGCAACTGGATTTACTGATACCTTCCGCCATGTTCATGGCGATGTTCCTGAACGCTACACTTGGTGGGCACAACGCAGCAAAACTTCTAAAATCAACAATACAGGCTGGAGAATCGACTACTGGCTCACAAGTAACCGTATCGCTGACAAGGTCACTAAATCTGATATGATTGACTCAGGTGCTCGCCAAGACCATACACCGATTGTCTTGGAAATTGACTTGTAAGGATTTTCTATATGGACTACAATGCGGTCATTCCCGAGTTTCTTGTATCGAATATCGAACAGTCCCGGTCCTTCTACTGTGGTTTACTGGGTTTTAGGATTGAATACCAACGTCCAGAAGAAAACTTTCTCTTTCTCTTGAAGAGTGTCAACTAATGTTAGAGGAGGGAACAAAGGATCAACTAGCTGAACTGACCTACCCCTTTGGTCGTGGAGTCAATCTCTCCTTTGGCATAAAGGATGTTCCAAAACTCTATCAAAAAGTGATGGAGGCAAACTATCCTATTTATCGTCCCTTGACCAAAAGAAAGTTTCGTGTCAGTGATTACTATATCTATCCTCATAAATTTGCAGTTTTGGATCCAAATGGCTATTTTTTAAGATTTAGCGAGTAGAATAATAAAAATTGGGAAAAGTCTTTAAAGTTAGAAAAAGGCATATTGTCAGGTGTTTAAAAACTTGATAGTATGCCTTTTATGATGGAAAAATCTTCTAATACTCTTCGAAAATCTCTTCAAGCCACGTCAACGTCGCCTTACCGTAGGTATATGATACTGACTCTGTCAATTCTATCCACAACCTCAAAACAGTGTTTTGAGGTTGTGGATAGCTTCCTAGTTTGCTCTTTGATTTTCATTTAGTATAAATGTTAGCTTACAATGGAGTTTTTGCTCACCCCCTCTTCTGTTTGTTCGTTTTTTAAACCAAAATACTAACAAAATAGTTGATTTCTAAAGTCATTTAGTGTAAAATAAAAACATTGGCTCAAGCCTATTTAAAATTGAATATCGTTTTACTTGTTTATGTCGTGAATTGGCACGACGTTTCTACAAGGTGCCGGAACACCTAACAATAAGTAAGTCAGCAGTGAGATATGGCCGTTTTTGCCATGCCTATTTGGGGGACTTACTTAGAGATTAAGTAGGTCCTTTTTGAATATTTTTAATATTTCCCTTAATTAGTGCGGACGGGAGGTGAAATTATCCTGTGAATAATTTCAGGAATCCAGGGAATTTCATCCCTAATTTTTGAGCCCCTAGCTCTTTCATTTCTAGGCTTAGGCTAAAATAGTTCCCCGAACTATTTTACTCTCAAAAATCCCGTCATAGACAATAACAAGATTATTGTCTATGATACCACTACAACGGGAAATATTTGATAAGACTCGCTTCGCTCGTAATAGTTTTATCAAATATATAGCATTAGCAAAAGGGATCACTATAGAAACATTTAAACAACAAGTAAATTAACTTTTAAACTTTAGGAGGTCTTATGAAATTATTAGAAGAGCGCATCCTCAAGGATGGGCATATCTTGGGTGATAACATCCTCAAGGTAGATTCCTTTTTAACCCACCAAGTTGACTTTAGCTTGATGCGAGAGATTGGTAAGGTTTTTGCGGAAAAATTTGCTGCTGCTGGCATTACCAAGGTCGTAACCATTGAAGCGTCGGGTATTGCCCCAGCCGTTTTTACAGCTGAAGCCTTAAACGTTCCCATGATTTTCGCCAAAAAAGCTAAGAACATCACCATGAACGAAGGCATCTTAACTGCTCAAGTCTACTCCTTTACCAAGCAGGTGACCAGCACCGTTTCTATCGCTGGAAAATTCCTCTCACCAGAGGACAAGGTTTTGATTATCGACGATTTCCTTGCTAATGGCCAAGCTGCTAAAGGCTTGATTCAAATCATCGAACAGGCCGGTGCCACAGTCCAAGCTATCGGTATCGTGATTGAGAAATCCTTCCAAGATGGTCGTGATTTGCTTGAAAAAGCAGGCTACCCTGTCCTATCACTTGCTCGCTTGGATCGTTTTGAAAATGGTCAGGTCGTATTTAAGGAGGCAGATCTCTAATGCAAACTCAAGAAAAACACTCGCAAGCAGCCGTTCTGGGCTTGCAGCACTTACTAGCCATGTACTCAGGATCTATCCTGGTTCCCATCATGATTGCGACAGCCCTTGGCTATTCAGCTGAGCAGTTGACCTACCTGATTTCTACAGATATCTTCATGTGTGGGGTGGCAACCTTCCTCCAACTCCAACTCAACAAATACTTTGGGATTGGACTCCCAGTCGTTCTTGGAGTTGCATTCCAGTCGGTCGCTCCCTTGATTATGATTGGGCAAAGCCATGGTAGTGGCGCTATGTTTGGTGCCCTTATCGCATCTGGGATTTACGTGGTTCTTGTTTCAGGCATCTTCTCAAAAGTAGCCAATCTCTTCCCATCTATCGTAACAGGATCTGTTATTACCACGATTGGTTTAACCTTGATCCCTGTCGCTATTGGAAATATGGGAAATAACGTTCCAGAGCCAACTGGTCAAAGTCTCTTGCTTGCAGCTATTACTGTTCTGATTATCCTCTTGATCAACATCTTTACCAAAGGATTTATCAAGTCTATCTCTATTTTGATTGGTCTGGTTGTTGGAACTGCCATTGCTGCTACTATGGGCTTGGTGGACTTCTCTCCTGTTGCGGTAGCTCCACTTGTCCATGTCCCAATTCCACTCTACTTTGGGATGCCAACCTTTGAAATCTCATCTATTGTCATGATGTGTATTATCGCAACGGTGTCTATGGTTGAGTCAACTGGTGTTTATCTAGCCTTGTCTGATATCACAAAAGATCCAATCGACAGCACGCGCCTTCGCAACGGTTACCGCGCAGAAGGTTTGGCCGTACTTCTCGGAGGAATCTTTAACACCTTCCCTTACACCGGATTTTCACAAAACGTTGGTTTGGTTAAATTGTCAGGCATCAAAAAACGCCTGCCAATCTACTACGCAGCTGGTTTCCTGGTTCTCCTTGGACTCCTTCCTAAGTTTGGCGCCCTTGCCCAAATCATTCCAAGCTCCGTCCTCGGTGGTGCCATGCTGGTGATGTTTGGTTTTGTATCTATTCAAGGGATGCAAATCCTAGCCCGAGTTGACTTTGCTAACAATGAACACAACTTCCTTATCGCAGCTGTTTCAATCGCTGCAGGTGTCGGACTCAATAACAGTAATCTCTTTGTCAGCATGCCGACAGCCTTCCAAATGTTCTTCTCAAACGGAATCGTCGTAGCCAGCCTACTCGCTATTGTCCTCAATGCCGTATTAAATCATAAAAAGAAATAAGAAAAAGAGGTGCGAGCCTCTTTTTTGTTTATCACAAATTGATTATAAATACAATCAATCCCAATTCCCATCTAATATTTCTTTAATAAACTTCTTAGGCATCCAAAAGGAGTGTTTTGTAATCCTACGTCCATCTGGAAGTTCATCCGTATCAGATAATGAACCTTTCCCAACAAATTTTCCTTTGTCAATTTCATAATAAGTATTGGTAGCATGTAGTTTCGTAAATAGAATTTTGTTTATCTTACTTTGAGGGAAATTAGTTGAAACTTTATTACCGTTTTGAGTTAATTTAACTCCGTCAGAAATAATTTGTCTAGTTTCCTGCCATACTCTTTGGATTTCTTCTAATTGTCTATCCTGAAATCCCCAAAACTTGATAGAATCTAATACAAATAGCTTAGGTTCAATTTCCTTAAAAATAACGAAAAGGAATCGTTTATTATAAATTTCATTATAAACATGTGATGATTCCCAACTATCTGTTGCTGCTAGTTCTTTAAAACAATAAGTTTTAAATGGAGAGTCTTCCTTAGGTAAATTATTCTTATCTACTCGAATAACTCTCAAATTCATGTTTGCTTTTTGAAATTCTTTTGTCTTATCTAAATCCCCTGTTAAGCCTAAAATTTTTCTAATCAGAGTACTATTCTTACCTTTTGCTTTGGAATTCACTTCAAATCTATCATATAACTCTTGTTCAGAAAAACCTTTGTAGGAAAGAATCTTCTCTGCAATAACCTCAGTAAATGATTTTTTCTCACCCCTAAAATTAGCCAGAACACTTTCTTGATCTGATTGATTAAAGATTTTATGATTTATCAGATAGGTCATATAACTTGATTTTAATTCCCAAGCTCTTTGTTTTGCTAATTCATGACTAAAAGGTTGTTGTCTTAAATCCTTTCCTTTACCTGCCCCTTTTGTACAAGTTGATAAATAGTTTCCATCTGATTCTGATAATTCATGTGCCTTTCCATTTTTGATTTTATCTGTAATCTTCTGATAGTCTTCAAGGATGACTGCCATATCTTCCTCAAACCATTCATATAAAAATATTTTTTCAATGACATAGTCCTTCATTGTTTGATTAGGAATTAAGCCATTGTAAAACAATAACAAAATCTTTGCACATTTTTTCCATAAATGAGTGGAGTAAAAATCCTCTAAATTTTCCTCCATATAGTTTAGTATTGTTAATACAAGTCGTTCTTTTGCACTAAGTGTCCCATTTTTGTTTATCTTAAAAGGAGTAACTTTTAATTCTACACCTATTTTTTCAAAGTCAGCTTCCGAGTCACTATTTGGCTGATAACCATAGAAATATTTTTCAATATAATTTCCATACTGCCCTTTTGACTTCATACTAATTGCTTTATCTTGTACCTCAGAGACTACTCTATCATTATAATCGTCATATGATTTATAAAGCGAACGATTATACTCCTCCATAACATCGGAAAATTTTCTATTTAATAGTTTATGAGAATATTCAATAACACTATCGATATCTTCATCGTTATAGTTAAATAAGTTTTGATCCATTTTCTTCTCCTATCTTTTATATTATATCAAATTAAACTAAAGCAAACATTAATACTTGATCAATCATTGAAAATAGTATATAATGGATTAAACTGTAAAAAAATGAAGGAGAAAAGATGAAAGTTCTCGAACTATTTGCTGGAGTTGGCGGGTTTCGCATAGGATTAGAAAATGCCGATAAGCAACTCTTTAAAACAAAATGGGCAAACCAATGGGAACCATCTCGTAAATCTCAAGACGCATTTGAGGTCTATGATTATCACTTCCCCAATAGCAAAAACATCAATATTAGTATCTCTGATATAACAGACGAACAATTTTCCAAAATGGATGCCGATATGATTGTCGGTGGTTTTCCTTGCCAAGATTACTCTGTTGCTCGTAGTAAAAAAAATGAGAAAGGTATTGAAGGAAAAAAAGGAGTTTTATTTTGGGAAATCATTAGAGCAACGGAAATCATTAAACCCAAATACTTAATTCTAGAAAATGTAGATAGGCTTTTAAAAGCGCCCTCAAAACAAAGAGGACGTGATTTTGCAATCATGCTCACAGCTTTTAATAATCTCGGATATTCTGTTGAGTGGAGAGTTATTAATGCTGCTGAGTATGGAAGAAGCCAACGAAGACGTCGTGTATTCTTTTTCGTATATCGAAATGATACAGTCTTTGCCCAAAAAATTGACAATCTTTACGAAAAAAATGAAGAAATCTTTGAAGATAATAGGTATGATGACTATATTTTCAATCAAGGTCTATTTGCAAAACAATTTCCTATTAAACCTATAGCAGTTAAAAATCGTCATGTGTTTTATGAGTTACCAAATGATATAGTTGAAGTTTCAGATACTTTTACTGGTACTGTTTGGAATACAGGAATTATGAGACATGGAAAGTACTATTCTATTGATACAGAACCTAATTACAATGGTAATCCTATCACTCTAGGAGAAATTCTTCAAGATGAGTCTGAAGTACCTGAAAAATATTTTTTAACTAATCAGTCAAAATTGGAAAAATTTCAATATCTTAGAGGACCTAAAAAAATTGAACGAACATCCTCTGACGGACATCAATACATCTATTCAGAAGGGGGAATGTCACCTTATGATGATTTAAACCTTCCTGGACGAACAATGCTTACATCCGAAGGAACGGTTAATCGTTCTACACATTTATTATTTGTAAATAATAAATATAGATTAATTACCCCCATTGAAGCTGAACGACTTCAGGATTTCCCAGATGATTGGACAGCTAAAAAGAAATTATCTGATGGTTCTATTGTAGAAGTATCTGATAAAATGAGAATGTTTTTTATGGGAAATGCTTTGGTTACTGAGATTGTAAAAGAAATTGCTAAGTTTATTAAAGAAATTGATTGATTTATCTGAAACTAAAAAAGAGGTGTAAGCCTCTTTTTTGTTTATCTATATCCTTACCCGTCTTTCCTCAGACCTTTGGCCTGTGACAAACATGGTAAAGGTTGCTTTACAGACATTTCTGCCCTCTTGATTGGTGATATACACATCCATCACACAGGTTGTACGACCTTGATGGACACATTCTCCTTTAATGGTCAATACATCGTCGAGTTTTCCTGCCTTAAGGTAGTTGATAGAGGATTGGAGTGTCACCCCATCAAGTCCCAGCGAGATAACCACCAAACCACTGATTTGGTCACATAGCGTGAATAGATAGCCACCATGGGCATTGCCATAGTAGTTGAGCGACGAATTCACTACTTTGGTCGTCACCACAACGTGACCATCTCTCATTTTTTCAATTTCGTAATTTTCAAAGGCAGATATAGCGTCAAAATGAAAGTCTTTCATCGTTTCCTCCTGATATTTCAAACGACACTATGATACTACTTTTTATAGGACTGTGCAAGGAGAAAGCTCCTAGTCTAGTGAAATTCCGACCTGTTCCACAAAGCGCATAAAGGCTGTCTGCCCTTGTTCTGTCTGCTTGTAGACTCCTGCATCCTCAAGTACACGCACAAAGATAGCACCCACAGAGTCCTTGACGATTGCAAGGGCTTTTTCTTTATCCGTTAGGTCTGGATGTTGGGATTTGAGTTGGTCTGCCCACTCCTGATGATAATCGGCAACTGTAACAGCTTCTCCTACAAGATAGCTAGCGACTTGCTCCACTTCTTCTTTCAGACGTGGTGGCAAGATTGCCAAGCCCATGACCTCAATCAAGCCGATATTTTCCTTCTTGATATGTTGGACATCCTTGTGGGGATGATAGATGCCATCAGGATGCTCTGCTGAAGTCTGATTGTCTCGCAAGACCAAGTCCAACTCAAACTGTCCATCACGCTTACGCGCTATTGGTGTGATGGTGTGATGCGGTGTCCCGTCTGTCTCTGCCAAAATCTGCACACTAGAATCTGAATACTGACGCCATTCCTGGAAAATCTTATCAGCTAAGTTAATCAAATCCTCTTTGGAATCCGAAGTCAAGCGTAGGACAGACATTGGCCACTTGATAATTCCAGCCTTGACCTGCTCAAAACCAGCAAATCGGAAGGTCTTTTGCAAGGGAGCCAATTCCATAGGAAATACGTGACGGCCTCCCTGATAATGATCATGAGTTAGAATAGAGCCCCCCACAATCGGCAGGTCGGCATTAGATCCAGCAAAATATCCTGGAAACTGCTCTACGATAGCCAACAGACGTTCAAAACTCTGACGACTAATGGCCATGGGACGATGCTGGCCATCTAAAAAGATACAATGCTCATTAAAGTAAGCATAGGGCGAATACTGGAACCCCCATTCCTGACCAACCATTTCAAAACGGATAATCCGGTGGTTGCTGCGAGCTGGGTGGTTGACCCGACCATGGTAACCCTCATTCTCTAAACAAAGTTGACACTGAGGATAATTACTAGCTTGCACCAACTTGGCTACCGCAATCTCTTTCGGATCCTTTTCAGGCTTAGAGAGATTGATGGTAATTTCAAGTTCTCCATAATCAGATGGAACACGATAAGCGATATTTTTAGCAATGGCCTTGAGTTTGATGTAGTCATTTTTCTGACTGAGTTGATAAAAATCCTCTATCGCTTGCTCAGGAGAGTGGATATAGGCTTCCCAGAAGTCACGATTGACCTGACTCGGATAAGGAGTCACCAAGTCCATCAGTTCAGTACCAAGGATTTCACGCGCAGTCTGACTATCCTCAATCATCTCTAATCGAACGGCTTCCTCAACTAGCTGGTCCTTGAGGTCAATCAATTTATCCAGATTGGTCTCAACTTCCAAAACACCTTCTCCCACTCGTGCCAAAACACGGTTGGTCAGGTAGATTCGATCCATTTCCTCAAATGAACTTTCAGAAATGACATGTGTTACAAATTTATCTACTAAGATCACTATAGAGCCTCCTTTTGACTAGTCAAGGACGCGAGTGCCACCTGCAACTTCAGCGATATAGAAGCTTGGAGCGTATCCAACTACTTCCTCGTAGTGTTTGCCTACAGCTTCCTTAAAGGCCTCAACAGTATCTTTTTGAACCAAGGCAATGGCACAGCCACCAAAACCAGCCCCTGTCATACGAGCACCGAGAACTCCTTCTTGTGCCCAAGCTGTGTGAACAAGAGTATCCAATTCCAAACCAGTTACTTCATAATCACGCTCCAGAGAAACGTGTGACGCATTCATCAAACGACCAAATGTTTCCAAATCACCTGCTTGAAGGGCTGCTTGAGCTTTAAGGGTACGTTGGTTTTCAAGCACAGCATGGCGAGCACGTTTCAAACGATTTTCATCTTTAATCAGATAGCTATATTGGTCAACGGCCCACTCGTCCAATTCACCCAGGGTCTGAATATCCAAGGCAACTTGCAATTCTTCCACTGCTTTTTCACACTCAGCACGACGTTCATTGTATTTAGAGTCCGCCAATTCACGGCGTTTGTTGGTGTTCATGATAACAACGACATTGTCCTTCAAATCAAGTGGCACCAAGTCGTATTCTAAAGTATTGGTATCTAAGTAAATAGCACGTTGGTCAGCCCCCATACCAATAGCAAACTGGTCCATGATACCAGAGTTGACTCCGATAAAGTTGTTTTCTGTTTGTTTTCCGATTTTAACCAAATCCAAACGGTCTAGTTTTAAATCAAAGAGATGCTCTGCCACGACTCCTGTCAAGAGCTCCAAGGATGCTGAAGAAGACAAGCCAGCACCATTTGGGATATTCCCATAAACATAAAAATCAAAACCTTTGTCAATGACATGCCCAGCTTCTTGCAAGAAATGAAGGACACCTTTTGGATAATTGGTCCAGTTGTGCTCTTTTTCAAACTTGAGGTCAGCGAGAGGCACTTCGATAATGCCCTTGTCCTCAAAGTTAGCTGAGTAGAAACGCAAGACTTGGTCGTCACGCTTACGAACTGCACCGTAAGTTCCCAAGGAAATAGCAGCAGGAAAAACGTGCCCACCGTTGTAGTCTGTGTGTTCACCAATCAAATTGATACGACCTGGTGAAAAGAAAGTTTGGTCTGCTTCTTGACCAAAAACAGCAAGAAAGTCTTTGCGAAGAGTTTCAGCAGTAAGATGTTGTGTCATATGATTTCTCCTTTGACTGTCCGTTAAGCCACCTTAACGTGTAATCGTTTTCTTCTATTGTATCCAAGGGATTTCTCAAGGTCAATACTTTTTACTAAAATTTTAGTAAACTATCAGTAAAAAGAAGAAAAATATGATATACTAACCTAATCAAGGAGGATTTATGGCTACCTTAAAAGACATTGCACAGCTAGCCTCTGTCTCTATCGCGACCGTATCCCGCGTCCTCAATCGCGACCAGAGCCTATCTGTTACAGAAGAAACCAGACACCGTATTTTAACCATTGCTGAAGAGCTGGGCTACACCAAGCACCTCAAGACAGGCGAGTCCCACAAACCCAAGCAAAAGATTGCCATTATCCAATGGGTCAGCGAACAAGGGGAGCTGGACGACCTCTACTACTACCAGATTCGCCTAGGAATAGAAAAAAGAGCCCAAGAGTTGGACTATGATATCTTGCGCTATTTTAATGACCATCCTTTTACCTTAAGCGAGGAAGTGATTGGGATTCTCTGCATCGGAAAATTTAGCCGAGCTCAGATTTCTGCCTTTGAAGAATACCAAAAACCCCTGGTCTTTCTAGACAGTGATACACTTTCCCTGGGGCATACTTGTATTATTACGGACTTTTACACTGCTATAAAACAGGTTGTCGATTATTTCCTCAGCCAAGGAATGGACCGTATCGGGATTCTAACAGGCCTTGAAGAAACAACTGACCAAGAAGAAATCATTCAGGATAAGCGGCTGGAAAATTTCAGAAACTACAGTCAAGCAAAAGGAATCTATCATGATGAACTGGTCTTTCAAGGAAACTTTACTGCCCAGTCTGGCTATGACTTGATGAAGGAAGCCATTCAGAACTTGGGAGACCAACTCCCACCAGCATTTTTCGCAGCCAGCGATAGTTTAGCCATCGGTGCCCTTCGTGCACTCCAAGAAGTTGGAATCAGCCTACCAGACCGTGTCAGCCTCATTTCATTTAACGACACCAGCCTGACCAAGCAGGTTTATCCTCCCCTCTCCAGCATCACAGTTTATACTGAAGAAATGGGGCGAGCAGGTATGGATATTCTTAACAAGGAAGTCCTCCACGGTCGCAAAATTCCTAGCCTGACCATGCTGGGAACCAAACTGACGTTAAGAGAAAGTACTCTGCCATAACTCAACTAATATAATAAGACCAAAAATCCTAATAGAGATTCTCAAATATCCATTAGGATTTCTTTTTTAAAAAGGAAGATAGCACGTGCCTATCCTCCTCCCAAATAGTTTATTCGAAACCTTCGTCTTTCTTTTCTTGATTCCAAATTGGACGATGATTGATTAAATCATCAATATCTCCAATTTTACGACCTTTAGAATAGTAACCATCCAAAATTCCTAACTTTTGGAAGATTGTCTGCTTGTATGCAATTTCAGCATTCCATTCAACTGTATCAATAATCTGAAGGGCTTTATTCAAAGCCTCTTCTCCATCAGCACCCGGTGTCAATACCAAAATACCATGACTGTCTAGTAAGTATTCTTTTGGCAATTTGTTGCCAAACTCTAGGAGTTCTTGACGTACAATTTCAGCCAGTTCAGGTGTAGTATTTGGGGCAAAATCCAAAACTTTGATATACTCAACTTTTTGAGTAGCTTCAGATAAGTTTGGCATATCTAAGTGGCTAGTTGCCCAAAACATTGCATTTGGTGCATGAGCATGGAAAACACATTTGATATCTGGGTTGGTTTCATAGCAAGCAAAGTGAAGGTTGATTTCGCGTGTCGGTTTGCCTTCTCCAGCAACCACTTCTTGAGTTTCTAAATCCAGCACCAACACTTGAGCAGCCGATACTTTCCCGTGATAGGTTTCAGACATCATGGACGGTGTCATAATGATGTATTCTTTACCATTAACATCTGTCGTTTTAAAGGAGAAATTTCCTCCAGCAGTATTGGTGTTTTTGCGATAGAAAGTCAGTTCGATGGCTTCAGCCATAGCGCGTCTTTCTTGTTCAAATAAAATTTTACCACTTGTCATTTATTTTCCTCTTTCTTTTTTCCTTCTCGTAAAGCATGATAGATTTTTTCAGATGTCTCTCTCTTCGCACGTTGTTTCTCATCATATTCTCTAAATAAGTCACTGTAGCCATATTTATAGACGATAAAACTGATGATAATCGCTAAAAAATTGTAAAGATATTGGCCACTATTTAAACCTAGCAAAAATAAGACAAGAGCTACAAATAAGAGACTGTACCAAAGAGTTTTACTAGTTTTCATAACGTTTTGACGGTACTTCTTGTGTTACCATTGTTTTGTACAACCATACAAAAAGTAATAGGAAAGCAACCGCCCCTCCGATGGCTAAAATATTACCATTAAAGCTTTCTGCGAAGAGAATCCGCAATTCTGGCGATTCAAGTGATGACCAAGTAATCAATTTACCAGCTTCAACTTCGACTGCTCCGGTCTTATTGGCCAACCCTGTCAAGATTGGTGCGAAATAAGTAGCACTGTAGAGACAAAGCGGAAGATAAATAATACCTAGAATCATCATACGTGCCAAGTTACCACCTGTCAGCAATAGTCCGCCTACAGCGATAGAGTAGTTCAAGACACCTGCAATTGGGAGCACTGCATTTCCTGGCAAGATAAGAGAATAGCCAATAAAGAATGGTACCATCAAGATTAACGTTACCCAAACTTCTGAGCGACCTGCTAACAATGGCCAGTCCATTCCAATAAATACTTCACGGTCATTAAAGCGTTTCTTCATGAATTCGCTCATAGATTCAGCCAGTGGTGAAAGGGCCTGCATGAAGAGTTTACTTACCATTGGGAATAGCGCCATCGCAGTCGCAACTTGGATACCCAAATTTAAGGAATTAGATACAGAATAGGCACCTGCAAATCCGAGAAGCACACCAATAATGAATCCCATTACAGAGTTTTCAGAGAAGATACCCAATTTTTTACGAAGAGCATTTGTATCAGCTTTTTTATTCAAGAATGGAATTTTGTCCATCAATTTGTTAACAGGCAACATGAATACCGCGGAAAGAATCATACCATGTGTAACAGTTACCAGCGGAATACCAGTTAAATCCTCAATATGTTTTTGGAACATGTCTCCAAGCTTTAGCTCTAACACAACTTGTAATCCCGCCACAAGGAAACCAGCCCACAACTGACCGCTGACATAGTAAACAAGATATCCTGTTAAGGCTTTACCCCAAACATTCCACATATCCACATTAAGAGTCTTTGTCCAGTTGAAACTGAGCATAATAATATTGATAATGATTTGTACAGCAAAGAATGCGAAGGCATAACCCCATGACCATACAATACTTGCCGCACCAGTCCAACCCAAGTCAAGAGCTGGGAGAGAAATTCCTGTATTTATAGCTAGAGCCTCAGAAGCTGGCGACACCGCATTTGACATAAATCCAATGATCATTCCCATACCTGTAAAGGCAACCCCGAGAGTAATGGCTGAAATAAAGGCTTTTTTAATATTCATACCAACCATTAAACCTAAAACGAAAATTATCAATGGTACAAAAATCGCAGATCCTAAATTCAAAATCCACTGAATAACATTTTGAAAGATTTCCATAACCTTTTTCTCCTTAATTTATTTTTATATTTTATTTATTTGTAGACTCAACAATTTGCTCATATACGTTATCCGCACCCATTCCAGTTAAGAATGGAACACCTGGATAAACATCTACCCCCAGTCTCTCGGCTTCATCCAAAACTTCTTGTTCTGGCATAGCAATATAGACGTAGATACTTGCTTGTGGTAGTTCATTTAAGATCGATTTGTAATCTACTGCTTCTACAGGATAGTCGATACCGTCATCTTCAAAGCGTGTTTTGATTTTTTCAGCAATTGTTGTACTGGTTGCTACACCACTTCCACATGCTACGATTAATTTTCTTGCCATTTTTTATTCTCCTTTTTAGGCTTTTGTTTATGATAGTTGTTGATTTAATAATTCATACATTTCCGACCCATCTTTTATTTGAGCGAAGTTTTGTACAAATTCTTCTTGAGAAAAAATTTCCATTAGTTTAGCTAAGAGACCAACCTGGCTCTTAGGATCTTTTATACCTAAGAACAGAAAGTTTTGACAAGGAGTATCAGAGTTATCACCCATTTGCAACATATTTAAGTCTTTATCATTGCGAACAACAAAAATAAATGGCTCCTTGATGACTTCTGGATCTGTGTGGGGAAGTGCGATATTTAAAAATCGTGTTTTTAAGCCTGTAGGAAAACGCTGTTCCCTTTCTAATAGAGCCTCCAAGTATTGATTTGTTACATATCCCTTTTCTTCCAACTCCTTTCCAACCATTTGGAATAGTTCTGTATGCTTCGATACACTACAGTCCAACCGTATCAAATCCGGTTGCAACATCATTTTATACATATCACAACTCCTTTTTTAAAAAAACGTTAAATTTATTGTTAACATTCTGTTATTTTTTGTTATAATGTAATTATAAGCGTTTTCATTTAAAAAGTCAATGCTTTAATTGTTATTTTTTTGTTATCTTTTGATATTTTTTGTTATAAACTTATTAGATTCTAATCTTTTCTAATTTTATGTTATGATAGTACTATAAAATTCACTGAGGGGAGCAACCTTTATTTTGAAAATTAATAGAAAAAAAGAAATTTTAAATTTGCTTGAAAACAGCGATGTCATCTCCTATCAGGAACTTGCGCAATCATTACACGTCTCAACAATGACCATTCGAAGAGATGTTTCAGAATTAGAAAAAGAAAATCTAGTTATCAAAGAACACGGCGGTGTTCGAAAAGTAACATTCAATACGAAAACAACTGATGAAAAGCGTCTGCTTTATCCTGAAGAAAAAGATTACATCGCGCAACTTGCTGCTAATTTAATTGAGCCAAATAGTGTCATCTATCTTAGCGCTGGAACTACTATTTTAGCACTTGCTAAACATCTGAAAAATCAACATAAGCATATTATAACGAATAGCTTGTTTACTTTTAATTGGCTAAATGAACACAACTTTGAAAATATACTCCTAACTGGCGGAGAGTTTGTTTCAAAAACGGAAGAGTTCCATGGTGAGCATGCTGAAAGACTAGTAAAAGATTTTCTAATCGACTATGCATTCTTAGCAACCAATGGCCTCGTTGATGATCATTTAACAGCTTTTTCATCTTTTGGTGGACGTTTACAATCTATTGCTATGAATCAATCTAGAAAAGTTTATTTACTAGCTGATCATTCTAAATTTGGCCTAAACGATTCCTATATTTATGGAAAACTTAGCCAAATAGATGCTATTATTTCAGATGACAAATTAGATCCAGAAACCAAGAAATATTATCAGCAGTTTACCGATATTATTAACTAAAGAAAGGTATCTGCCCATGGTTCTCATCGTTACATTAAATCCATCTATCGAATTACTCTATTTCGAAAAAAACTTTACACTAGGTGCTCATAATCGTTTCCAAAATTCTACAATTATGGCCGCTGGTAAAGGAATCAACTGTGCTCGTGCCCTCTCTTATTTGGGAATAAATGCCACTGCACTAACCCTAGTCGGTGGTAAATCTGGCGAGTTTTTCAAACAACATCTTGCACAAGAAAAGTTTCACCCCTTATATATTCCTATTGACGGAGAGACTCGTCACTCAATAACCATCATGCATAATGACAATATTCATACGGAAATTGTTGAGGCGGGCCCAAAAGTGGACCAAGGTTTAAAATCACAAATCTTTGATACATTGTTACAGGTTATCAAGGAAAAGAATATCAGCATCGTCTCTTTAAATGGCTCTGTACATTCAGATGATAGGGATTTCTATAATGATTTGATTCAATTCTTACGTGAAAACACTGATTCTACATTAAAAATATTAGCTGATTTTTCACAAACTGCCCTACAAAAAATTGTTAACGATGCAATACACCTTCCTGACTTTATCAAACCAAATATGGAAGAATTTTGCCAATTAACAGGATTATCTGTCACCACTAAGCAAGAAATATTAGACTACTTGATGGACAAGCCTTCTCCTATCCCATACACTCTAGTGTCTTGTGGAGAGCAAGGAGCCATCGCCCAGTTTAACGGTAAGTTATACGACGTCACTGCACCATCCATTAATTTGGTCAATCCAACAGGGTCAGGAGACTCTACTGTAGCAGGAGCTATCTATGCTTTTGAACAGAACTTATCGGACGAGGATATCATTCGCTATGCTACAGCTAGTGGAACTGCAAATGCTATGGAAAATGGTGTAGGAGTCGCAAGAAAAGAAATTGTGGAAAAATTAATCCCTCAAGTTATTATTAAAGAAATCCATAAATCATGGAGCCTGGGACAAAATAGTTCTCGACCACAAAAAAGCTAGAGATTTCCAATTGTGGAACTCTAGCTTTTTAATTTTGAGTCGTTCTCTTATTGTA
>ERZ1023235.47-NODE-47-length-26783-cov-18.399356_pt1 | contig 26783 bp, 22 predicted proteins | sample MGYA00380453_ERZ1023235 | MGnify/ENA primary metagenome ERZ1023235 (study PRJEB33173, sample SAMEA4830358) | metagenome | study: EMG produced TPA metagenomics assembly of the PRJEB25223 data set...
TTATACTACTTTTCAAGAATGCTGGCAAGCTCTGTTTTTTAGTGGTTTTATTTTTGTGTGAATAATGGGGGAATCCTATTGTTTCAATTTCTAACTCCTTATCACATTCGAATTCAGATTTTATTTCATTTCTCTATCTATAGTTGCTTAGTTTAAAATAAGCATGGTCTAATAAAGCTATGGCATATAGTACTGATTTTAAACAAGGAGCATTAGATTCCATCAAAGAGGGGCACAGACATGTCGAGGCGGCCAAAGTTTTTGATGTTGGCGCCAGAACTCTCTTCACGTGGGAAAAGAAAGACGTGAACAAAGGAACTTAGAGCGGAAAAAGCGAGTCGTCAAAAACCGAAAGATTCCTTTAGAGGAATTGAAAGCCTTTGTAGAGGCTCATCCAGATGCTTTTTTACGGGAAATTGCGGCACATTTTGATTGTGCTGTTCCTTCAGTATGGGCAGCTTTAAAGCAGATTAAGGTCACTTTAAAAAAAGATGACGAGCTTTAAGGAACAAGAGCCAGAGAAAGTCGCTGAGTTTCTTGATATTTTGGATAACCTAAAAGATTTACCAGTCCTATATATTGATGAAACAGGAATCGACCGCTACCTCTATCGTCCTTATGCAGGGGCTCCTAGAGGGGAGAAAGTCTATGACAAGATTAGCGGACGGCGTTTTGAGCGGACTAATGAGGTGGAGCAAAAACTCAATGGTAGTTTTCTAATCAGATATATTGATTCACAAATTAGAGAATGACAGAATAATTATGCATAAAAATAGGAATGTAAACCAAAAATTAGCTGATTTATACTCATTTGCGTGTCTTTATAAAAAACTTATCTTATAATATATATATATATACAAAATAGTAAAATGCTTTTTTTTTAGCAAAAATACCTCAAGTTTCTTGCTATTTTGGGTTCCCTATTCTATAATTATAGTATGGTAATTTATTTATATCCATACATGAAAATAATACTCGAAAGGAAATTTCAAAATATTTTTTAGACGTCAGAAGGGTGAATATAGAGAAACAGACCGAGTAACTCGGTTCAAATTAATCAAATCAGGGAAGCATTGGCTACGGGCCTCGACTTCTCTTTTTGGCTTGTTTAAGGTCATGCGTGGCGGTGTTGATACTACTCAGGTCATGACCGAAACGGTAGAAGATAAAGTAAGTCATTCAATTACTGGGCTTGATATCCTCAAGGGAATAGCTGCTGCGGGAGCTGTCATAAGTGGAACCGTTGCAACTCAAACGAAGGTATTTACAAATGAGTCAGCAGTACTTGAAAAAACTGTAGAGAAAACGGATGCTTTGGCAACAAATGATACAGTAGTTCTAGGTACGATATCTACAAGTAATTCAGCGAGTTCAACTAGTTTGTCAGCTTCAGAGTCGGCAAGTACATCTGCATCTGAGTCAGCCTCAACCAGCGCTTCGACCTCAGCAAGTACAAGTGCGTCAGCTTCAGCAAGTACATCGGCTTCGACAAGTATTTCTGCATCATCTACTGTGGTAGGTTCACAAACAGCTGCCGCTACAGAAGCAACTGCTAAGAAGGTCGAAGAAGATCGTAAGAAACCAGCTAGTGATTATGTAGCATCAGTTACAAATGTCAATCTCCAATCTTATGCTAAGCGACGCAAGCGTTCAGTGGATTCCATCGAGCAATTGCTGGCTTCTATAAATGCTGCTGTTTTTTCTGGCAATACGATTGTAAATGGCGCCCCTGCAATTAATGCAAGTCTAAACATTGCTAAAAGTGAGACAAAAGTTTACACGGGTACAGGTAAAGATTCATTTTATAATATTCCAATTTACTATCAATTGACAGTGACAAATGATGGTTCAAAATTGACCTTTACCTATACGGTTACGTATGTGAATCCTACAACAAAGATTCTTGGTAATCTTTCAAAGATGCGTCCTGGGTATTCTATCTATAATACAGGTACTTCAACACAAACAATGTTAACCCTTGGCAGTGGTCTTGGTATCCCTTCAGGTGTAAAGAACTCCATTACTGACAAAAATGGTGTACTGGTTCGACCCTATAATACATCTACAATGACGACGCAGGGTAGTGGGTATACTTGGGCAAATGGTGCCCAAATGAATGGTTTCTTTGCTAAGCAAGGATATGGATTAACATCATCTTGGACTGTACCAATTACTGGAACGGATACATCCTTTACATTTACCCCTTACGCTGCTAAAACAGATAGAATCGAAACTAACTACTTCAATGGTAAAGGAAAGGTAGTTGAATCTAGCACGACCAGTCAGTCACTTTCACAGTCTAAGTCACTCTCAGTAAGTGCTAGTCAAAGCGCCTCAGCATCAGCGTCAACCAGTGCCTCTGAATCGGCATCAACCAGTGCTTCAGCTTCAGCAAGTACCAGTGCATCTGAATCAGCAAGCACAAGCGCCTCAGCTTCAGCAAGCACAAGTGCTTCAGTCTCAGCAAGTACCAGTGCGTCAGCTTCAGCGTCAACGAGTGCCTCGGCTTCAGCAAGCACAAGCGCCTCAGCTTCAGCATCAACAAGTGCGTCAGCCTCAGCAAGCACATCAGCTTCTGAATCGGCATCAACCAGTGCCTCAGCCTCAGCATCAACGAGTGCATCGGCTTCAGCAAGCACCAGTGCTTCGGCTTCAGCAAGTACTAGCGCCTCAGCCTCAGCAAGCACAAGTGCGTCAGCTTCAGCAAGCACCTCAGCTTCTGAATCGGCATCGACAAGTGCATCGGCTTCAGCAAGCACATCAGCGTCTGAATCGGCATCAACCAGTGCGTCAGCCTCAGCAAGCACAAGCGCCTCAGCTTCAGCAAGCACCAGTGCTTCGGCTTCAGCATCAACAAGTGCGTCAGCTTCAGCAAGTACCAGTGCGTCAGCCTCAGCAAGCACATCAGCTTCTGAATCGGCATCAACCAGTGCCTCAGCCTCAGCATCAACGAGTGCTTCGGCTTCAGCAAGCACCAGTGCTTCGGCCTCAGCAAGCACATCAGCTTCTGAATCGGCATCAACCAGTGCATCAGCTTCAGCAAGCACAAGTGCGTCGGCCTCAGCAAGTACCAGCGCCTCAGCCTCAGCAAGCACATCAGCTTCTGAATCGGCATCAACCAGTGCATCGGCCTCAGCAAGCACAAGTGCGTCAGCTTCAGCAAGCACCTCAGCTTCTGAATCGGCATCGACAAGTGCATCGGCTTCAGCAAGCACCTCAGCGTCTGAATCGGCATCAACAAGTGCGTCAGCTTCAGCCTCAGCAAGCACAAGCGCATCAGCTTCAGCCTCAACGAGTGCTTCGGCTTCAGCGTCAACCAGTGCATCAGCTTCAGCATCAACCAGTGCCTCAGCCTCAGCGTCGACAAGTGCGTCTGAATCAGCATCAACGAGTGCTTCGGCTTCAGCAAGTACCAGTGCGTCAGCTTCAGCAAGCACAAGTGCTTCAGTCTCAGCAAGTACCAGTGCGTCAGCTTCAGCGTCAACGAGTGCCTCGGCTTCAGCAAGCACAAGCGCCTCAGCCTCAGCAAGCACAAGCGCCTCGGCTTCAGCAAGCACCTCAGCGTCTGAATCGGCATCAACGAGTGCGTCAGCTTCAGCAAGTACAAGTGCGTCTGAATCCGCATCAACGTCTGCCTCAGCATCAGTATCGACAAGCGCCTCAGCTTCCGCATCAACCAGTGCAAGCACATCAGCTTCTGAGTCAGCGTCAACCAGTGCGTCAGCTTCAGCAAGTACATCAGTTTCAAATTCAGCAAACCATTCGAACTCACAAGTTGGAAATACTTCTGGATCGACAGGTAAATCCCAAAAAGAATTGCCTAATACAGGTACTGAGTCGTCAACTGGATCTGTGTTACTTGGAGTTCTAGCAGCTGTTACAGGTATTGGATTGGTTGCGAAACGCCGTAAACGTGATGAAGAAGAGTAAGACAACCTGTAAAGTTAGGCTAAACTAACTCGCGCACATAAATCAAGGAGAAAATTGCTAGTGGATGATAAAATAACGGTCATTGTACCAGTATACAATGTGGAAAACTATCTGAGGAAGTGCCTAGATAGTATTATTACTCAAACATATAAAAATATTGAGATTGTTGTCGTTAATGATGGTTCTACGGATGCTTCAGGTGAAATTTGTAAAGAATTTTCAGAAATGGATCACCGAATTCTCTATATAGAACAAGAAAATGCTGGTATTTCTGCCGCACGAAACACCGGTCTGAATAATATGTCCGGAAATTATGTGACCTTTGTGGACTCGGATGATTGGATTGAGTTAGATTATGTAGAAACCCTATATAAAAAAATAACAGAATATCAAGCTGATATTGCAGTTGGGAATTACTATTCTTTCAACGAAAGTGAAGGAATGTTCTACTTTCATATATCAGGAGACTCCTATTATGAGAAGGTATATGACAATGTTTCCATCTTTGAGAACTTGTATGAAACTCAAGAAATGAGGAGTTTCGCTTTGATATCTGCTTGGGGTAAACTCTATAAGGCGAGATTGTTTGAGCAGTTGCGCTTTGACATGGGTAAATTAGGAGAAGATGGTTACCTCAATCAAAAGGTATATTTATTATCAGAAAAGGTAATTTATTTAAATAAAGGTCTTTATGCTTATCGGATTAGAAAAGGTAGTTTATCAAGAGTTTGGACAGAAAAGTGGATGCACGCCTTAGTTGATGCTATGTCTGAACGTATTACGCTACTAGCTAATATGGGATATCCTCTAGAGAAACATTTGGCAGTTTATCGTCAGATGTTGGAATTCAGTCTCTCCAACGGTCAAGCTAGTGGTTTATCTGACACAGCAACGTATAAAGAGTTTGAAATGAAAAAAAGACTTTTAAATCAGTTAACGGTACAAGAATCAAGTGAAAAGAAAGCCATTGTCCTAGCGGCAAACTATTCCTATGTAGACCAAGTAATGACTACTATCAAGTCTATCTGTTACCACAATCGCTCACTTCGTTTTTATTTGATTCATAGCGATTTTTCAAATGAATGGATCAAACAATTAAATAAGCGATTAGAGGAGTTTGATTCAGAAATTATTAATTGTCGGGTAACTTCTGAGCAAATTTCATGTTATAAAACGGATATTAGTTACACAGTCTTTTTACGCTATTTCATAGCTGATTTCGTGCAAGAAGACAAGGCCCTCTACTTGGACTGTGATCTAGTTGTAACGAAAAATCTGGATGACTTGTTTGCTACAGACTTACAAGATTATCCTTTGGCTGCTGTTAGAGATTTTGGGGGCAGAGCTTATTTTGGTCAAGAAATCTTTAATGCTGGTGTTCTCTTGGTAAACAATGCTTTTTGGAAAAAAGAGAATATGACCCAAAAATTAATTGATTTAACCAATGAATGGCATGATAAGGTGGATCAGGCAGATCAGAGCATCTTGAATATGCTTTTTGAACATAAATGGTTGGAATTGGACTTTGATTATAATCATATTGTCATTCATAAACAGTTCGCTGATTATCAATTGCCTGAGGGTCAGGATTATCCTGCTATTATTCACTATCTTTCTCATCGGAAACCGTGGAAAGATTTGGCGGCCCAAACCTATCGTGAAGTTTGGTGGTACTATCATGGGCTTGAATGGACAGAATTGGGACAAAACCATCATTTACATCCATTACAAAGATCTCACATCTATCCAATAAAGGAACCTTTCACTTGTCTAATCTATACTGCCTCAGACCATATTGAACAAATTGAGACATTGGTTCAATCCTTGCCTGATATTCAGTTTAAGATAGCAGCTAGAGTAATAGTTAGTGATCGATTGGCTCAGATGACAATTTATCCAAACGTGACTATATTTAACGGAATTCACTATTTGGTAGATGTCGATAATGAATTGATAGAAACCAGTCAAGTACTTTTAGATATTAATCATGGCGAAAAGACAGAAGAAATTCTCGATCAATTTGCTAATCTTGGCAAGCCTATCTTATCCTTTGAAAATACTAAAACCTATGAAGTAGGTCAGGAGGCATATGCTGTTGACCAAGTTCAAGCAATGATTGAAAAATTGAGAGAAATAAGCAAATGAAGAAAAATCATTTAGTAGGAGATGCTCTGATTTTGACGGTTAGTGATCAGATTGAAGAGTTGGATTATCTCCTTGAATCCTTGCCAAATATCTGTTTTCATATTGCAGCACCTGTTCAATTTTCCGAGAAAATCCGTAGCTTAGAAACGAACTATAATGTCCGTCTCCGAACGATTACAAATGAAGAACAGCTAAACTTTCTAGTCGATACCTGTGACTTTTTACTAGATATCAATCACTTTCAAGAAGTAGATGCTATTGTCTCCAAGTTTGTACAGGCTGGAAAATCTGTCTTTGCATTTGACAATACAGTCCATGGAAATCAGGGGCAGGAAATTTTTCTATCAAGTACACCAGACAAATTGGTTTCTAGAGTGAGAGACTATCTGAATGAAGTCAGAGTAGGCACCAATCATCAAGAGAAAATCATTCAAGATGGGACTTGGAATGTCTTTAAAATCGATGATAAGGCTCACTTCATTGTAGGAGCAAATGTCATCTGCAGAAATTTTGAAAATTTTCATGTCTCTTCTGGTAAGTTAATACTGCATGATGGTGTTTTTATCAACAACTCTTGTAGTTTTAACTGTATGGAAAGAATTGAAATCGGAGCTGGTACCATGATGGGAGAGGGTGTTCGTTTTTATGATCACGACCATATTTATACTGCTGAAAAGATTGAAAAGTGGCAGTGGACTACAGCGCCGATTAGAGTTGTCAGAGACTGCTGGATAGGAAGTAATGTCACGATTTTAAAAGGAGTGACTATTGGGGATAATACCATTATTGGAGCAGGTTGTCTCATACGCAATGATATTCCATCAAACAGTGTAGTTTATAATAATGGAAATCTTGTTGTAAAAGAAAGAAGATAATTTGGAGTTATGGATACAAAAAAGCAATCGTTTTAGGGGCAGATAATAATTATCGTGACAAATTGGAAACAACTATTAAATCTATTTGTTACCATCAATAGAGATTTGAAATTTTATATTTTTAATGAAGATATCCCCAAAGAGTGGTTTTATTTGATGGAGAAGAGATTAGAAAAACTTAACTGTGAAATTTTGAATATAGAAATTGATGCAGAAAAAGTAAAGTATTTTTCTACTCCTGATGAACACATCAAGTATATGACTTATTTTCGCTATTTTATTGCAGAATTTGTAAAAGAAGATAGGGCCTTGTATTTAGACTGTGATATGGTTATTCATGGGAATATAAATCCATTATTTCAGAAAGATTTCGAAGGAAATTATATAATCGCCGTTCCAGATGGGTGGTATAAAAATATTTTTAATGCAGGAATGATGATGGTAAATGTTCATAAGTGGAAAACTGATAATATTTGTCAAAATCTTTTAGAGTTGACTGCAGAAAAACATCAAGAAATCTATGGTGACCAGGGAGTCTTAAATCTATTGTTTGAAAATAAGTGGAAGAAAGTATCTCCTCATTATAATTTTATGGTTGGACTTGATACATTGGGTTATTGGGCTCAAAAGCCAGAGTGGTTTTTAAATAGTTGGGATGAAAACTATAAACCTGCTATTATTCATTTTGAAGGTAAAGATAAACCGTGGAATGATTCATTAAAAACAAGATATAGAGAATTGTGGTGGTTTTATAATGGTTTGGATTGGCAAACTATTTTGTCGCAAGTTGATAACAAACCAACTACGTTTAGTGAAATTGCAACAGTTAGTTTATTTCATACAGCGATCTTTACAGATACGCACGAGTTGGAACATATAGAATATCTAGTAGAAAAACTTCCGAATGTCCATTTTCATATTTTTGCTCACAGTTATTTTGGACCGAGAGTACAAGCGTTGAACCATTTTTTAAATGTATCTCTTTATCCCAATTATACACCGTATCAATCTCAAGAAGTGCTGAGTAAGTTAGATTTTTATTTAGATATCAATCATAATCATGAAATAGATAATATTATTTCAAAAGTTCATAACCTATCGAAACCGATATTTGCTTTTGAGAATACGAGTCATGATACAAATAATCGAAGTCAGATATTGCCTTCAACGGAGCCAAAGGAAATGGTAGAGGCTATTAGACAATTCATAGGAGAATAAGTTTATGGCAGACGAATTAATTAGTATTATAGTTCCAATTTACAATGTTGAAAAATATTTGCGACAGTGTTTGGATAGTATTCAAAAACAAACTTATCCGAATTTTGAATGCATCATGGTTAATGATGGCTCTCCAGATCATTCATCCAAAATATGTGAAGAATTTGTAGAGAAAGATTCTCGTTTCAAATATTTTGAGAAAGCAAACGGCGGTCTTTCATCAGCTCGTAACCTAGGTATTGAATGTTCGGGGGGGGGCGTACATTGTTTTTGTAGACTCGGATGATTGGTTGGATTCAGATTATTTAGAAGTACTATATTCAAAAATAGTAGAGTATGATACGGATTTTGTGATAGGATCATATAAAAAGTTTAGTATGTCTGATAATTGTTATTATATGCATGTTTGGGAACAGGATTATTATGAAAAAATCTGGACTAGTCAGGAATTGATAACTGTGCTTCCAAATATTGAAAATTATGATAGTTCTTACACAGTTTCTTGGGGTAAACTATTTAAACGTTTTTTATTTGACGAGGTATTATTTAACGAGCAACGTAGATTTGGTGAGGATTTTGAGTGTAGTTTTAAATTGTATTTAACTATGACTAGCTGCTTATATATTCATAGAGCACTTTATAATTATAGAGTACACTCAGAATCGATGGTGGGAAAAGTTAGGACAGAGAGACAACTAATGGATGATGTGGAAATCCGACTTGGACGAATTCCTTTTTTGATTGGAAGAGGAATTGATTCGACTCCTTACATAGCAGAAATTAAGAGACTTATTCAATGGCGTTTGGACACGAAATCAGATGTCGGAGAAGGTGAGTCAAATGCTATGCGTATGTATCAAGAAATACTGAGGAATTTATAGGAAATAATATCAGTATTTAAATGAAAATGATAGCTGTTGATATGAAATAAAATCATAATCATTATTTAAACTTGCTATAATAGAAATTCTAAAAATCAGATTAAAGAAAAAGAGTTTTCTATTCTTAAAGTGAATTTTAAAAAGATAAGAAATATGAAACTACATTTAACAAATTTATACGGCATGGCTGGTGATAGTACGGTTATCTTAGCGCAAAATGCTGTTCAAAAGATAGCCAGTCAACTGGGATTTAGAGAGGTTGGCATCTATTTTTACAATATTTCTTCAGATAGTCCTTCTGAAATGAATAAGCGTCTGGATGGCATTATGGCCAGTATCTCTATTGGAGATATCCTAGTTTTTCAGTCTCCAACTTGGAATGGCTTTGAGTTTGATCGTCTCTTGTTTGATAAGCTGAAGGATATGCAGGTGAAAATTATTTGTTTTATCCATGATGTTGTTCCTCTCATGTTTGATAGTAATTACTATCTCATGAAAGGCTATCTGTATATGTATAATCTATCGGATATTTTGATTGTTCCATCTGAACAGATGAAAGAACGCCTGATAGAAGAAGGCTTGACAACAAAGAAGATTCTCATTCAAGGGATGTGGGATCATCCTCATGATTTATCCTTATACACTCCGATTTTTAAAAAAGAACTTTTTTTTGCAGGAAGTTTAGAGCGTTTCCCAGACTTGCAAAATTGGTCTCAAGACACACTTTTGAGAGTTTTTTCAAATAAAGGAGAGGCGAGTTCTAGTGCTAGAAATCTGAGTATTGAAGGATGGAAAAAAGATGAGGAACTATTGCTAGAATTATCAAAAGGTGGATTTGGTCTTGTCTGGGGAACTCATCAGAATGATGGAGAAAGCAACCAATACTATACCTTGAATATATCTCATAAGGTTAGTACCTATTTGACAGCGGGCATTCCAGTCATTGTACCAAGTAGCTTGTCAACTGCTAAATTTATAGTAGATCAAGGCTTGGGCTTTATGGCGGATAGTCTGGAAGAGGTTCATGAGATAGTTGATAAAATGAATCTACAAGAATATCAAGAAATGACGAATCGTATCAAGACCTTTAGCTATTTGTTAAAAGAGGGGTATTTCACTAAAAAGTTATTGGTAGATGCAATCTATCACTTGGGAATTGATTAAGGGAATGAAATGAACAAAACAATTGTACTAGCAGGGGATCGCAATTACACCAGGCAGTTAGAAACAACGATAAAATCTATTTTATACCACAATCGAGATGTTAAGATTTATATTTTGAATCAAGATATCATGCCAGATTGGTTTCGCAAACCACGAAAAATAGCTCGCATGTTAGGGAGTGAGATTATCGATGTTAAACTACCTGAACAAACTGTGTTTCAAGATTGGGAAAAGCAAGATCACATTAGTAGCATTACCTATGCTAGATATTTTATTGCAGATTATATCCAAGAAGATAAGGTTTTATATTTAGACAGTGATTTGATTGTAAATACTTCTTTAGAGAAATTATTTAGTATTTATTTAGAAGAAAAATCACTCGCAGCAGTTAAAGATACAGATGGAATTACATTTAATGCAGGTGTTTTATTAATCAACAATAAAAAATGGCGTCAAGAGAAATTAAAAGAACGACTAATTGAACAGAGCATTGTTACAATGAAGGAAGTTGAAGAAGGCCGTTTCGAGCATTTTAATGGTGATCAAACGATTTTTAATCAGGTCTTACAAGATGATTGGTTAGAGCTAGGTCGAGCTTATAATTTACAAGTAGGGCATGATATTGTGGCTTTGTATAACAATTGGCAGGAACATCTGGCTTTTAATGATAAACCAGTGGTGATTCATTTTACGACCTACAGAAAACCCTGGACTACCTTGACAGCCAATCGTTATCGTGATTTATGGTGGGAATTCCATGATTTGGAGTGGAGTCAGATTTTACAACACCATATGGGAGAATTTGAACTAATATCGCCTCTAGATAAGGAATTTTCTTGCTTAACCTTAACGAATTCCCAAGATTTAGAAGGAATAGAAGAGCTAGTTACAGCTCTACCTGAGGTGGTATTTCATATCGCAGCTTGGACGGATATGGGAGATAAATTAAAAAAATTAGCTGTATATAATAATGTGAGATTGCATCCACAGATTGTTCCACCGGTCTTAGATAAGCTGAAAAAGTCAACAAATCTATATTTGGATATCAATCATGGTAGTGCAGATGAGAACTTTTTAAAATCTTTGCAAGAACAAGAAAAAACGCTACTAGCTTTTCAATCGACTCAGCACGGAGAGTTAGGACAAATCGTTTTCGAAAATGGGAAAGTTTCCTTTATGATTGATACGATTAAAGATTTTAAGAAAAACGGACATCTTACCTGTTTTCGACAACTTCCAAGTTTAACTTGTTTAACGTTTACGGCTTCTCAGGATATCGAACAATTGGATTACTTGGCTGGACAGTTGCCAAATGTTGTTTTTCAAATTGCTGCTTGGACAGCTATGGGGCCAAAATTATATGATTTGTCTAATCGTTATCCTAATATTCAGCTCTATCCGGCAATTTCTAGAGATAAGCTAGACGAGTTGAAGGAGAAGATGGATGCTTATTTAGATATCAACCTACTGACTTCAACATCCGATATCGTTGCAGAAATGGCTCATCTATCTAAACCTATACTAGCCTTTTATAAATCTCAAAATGGGAATAATGGCCAAAGGTTGTATTCAAGTGAACATCCTGAACGAATGTTGGCTGATTTGCAAAAATTGATAACTAAGGATATGCTAGAAAAACCGCTTGATATAATCCAGGTGAAAGGGATAGATGAAACCTTGGATTATATTATTGAACACAACTCTTCTTTAGTTCGTTTTGGAGATGGGGAAATCAATATGCTTGCAGGGCATTCAATTCCCTACCAGGATTATGATGAAGAGTTGGTTTCAATCATGAGGGACATTATCGGCCAAGAAAGTCGAGAAGATTTAGTAGTGTGCCTTCCTGATGCTTTTACAGATCGTTTTAGGTTTACATCGTGGGCGATTCCATTTTGGAAAGATCACATGGATCATTATATGGATTTTTATAAAGAGTTGTGTAAGGGTTCATGGTATGGCTCTACCTTTATCTCGCGTCCATACATTGATTATGAAGATAAGAGTAAGGCAAAAGGACAATTTGAAAAGCTAAAGAGTATTTGGGAGAATAGGGATATTCTGATTGTAGAGGGGATTACATCTCGCTCTGGGGTTGGAAATGATTTATTTGATAAGGTCAAATCTGTGAAACGGATTATTTGTCCATCTCATAATGCTTATTCCGTTGTCGATAACATTCAAGAGGAAATTATGAAACATGCTGAAGGAAGACTGATTTTATGTATGCTGGGTCCTACAGCAAAAGTTCTGAGTTATAATCTATGCCAGATGGGCTATCAAGTTTTGGATGTAGGCCATGTTGACTCAGAGTATGAATGGATGAAAATGGGAGCTAAAACTAAGGTTAAATTTTCTCATAAACATACTGCAGAACATAATTTCGACCAAGATATTGAATTTATTGATGATGAAACCTATAACAGTCAGATTGTTGCACGAATATTAAACTAGACTATTTAAAATAAATGATAAGGATTTAAAATGAGAAATACCAAACGCGCTGTAGCATTTGCAGGTGATTACGCTTATATTCGACAAATCGAAACGGCGATGAAGTCACTCTGTAGACACAATAGTCATTTGAAAATTTATCTGCTAAATCAGGACATTCCTCAGGAATGGTTTAGTCAAATAAGAATATATTTACAAGAGATGGGGGGCGACTTGATTGACTGCAAGTTAATTGGCTCACAGTTTCAAATGAATTGGTCTAATAAATTACCTCATATCAATCATATGACCTTTGCACGCTATTTTATTCCAGATTTTGTAACAGAAGATAAAGTTCTCTATCTAGATAGTGATTTGATTGTGACTGGTGATTTGACCGATTTGTTTGAATTAGACTTAGGTGAAAATTATTTGGCAGCAGCTCGTTCTTGCTTTGGAGCAGGAGTCGGCTTCAATGCTGGTGTTCTCTTGATTAACAACAAAAAATGGGGATCTGAAACTATTCGACAAAAATTGATTGACTTAACAGAAAAAGAACATGAGAATGTGGAAGAAGGAGACCAGTCAATTTTGAATATGTTGTTTAAAGATCAATATAGTTCCCTTGAAGATCAATATAATTTTCAAATAGGATATGATTATGGGGCGGCAGCCTTTAAACATCAATTCATTTTTGATATTCCGCTCGAACCACTGCCATTAATTTTACACTATATTTCTCAGGATAAGCCTTGGAATCAATTTTCTGTTGGACGTCTAAGAGAAGTTTGGTGGGAATACTCTTTGATGGATTGGTCTGTTATTTTAAATGAATGGTTTTCAAAGAGTGTGAAGTATCCTAGTAAATCACAAATATTTAAGTTGCAATGTGTTAATTTAACGAATTCTTGGTGTGTCGAGAAAATCGATTATTTGGCGGAGCAATTGCCAGAAGTTCATTTTCATATTGTTGCTTATACAAATATGGCAAATGAACTACTAGCTTTAACGCGTTTTCCTAATGTTACCGTATATCCAAATTCCTTACCAATGTTATTGGAACAAATAGTAATAGCTTCAGATTTGTATTTGGATTTGAATCATGATCGAAAATTAGAAGATGCATATGAGTTTGTGCTTAAGTACAAAAAACCAATGATAGCTTTCGACAATACTTGCTCTGAAAATCTTTCTGAGATTTCATATGAAGGTATCTATCCAAGCTCCATTCCGAAAAAAATGGTTGCAGCAATCAGATCTTACATGAGGTAGAGAACAGTATGAGAAAATCAATAGTATTAGCGGCAGATAATGCCTATCTTATTCCTTTAGAGACGACTATAAAGTCTGTATTGTATCACAATAGAGATGTTGATTTTTATATTCTCAACAGTGATATAGCTCCTGAATGGTTTAAATTATTGGGGATAAAAATGGAAGTTGTGAATTCTACAATTCGCAGTGTACACATTGATAAAGAACTTTTTGAAAGCTATAAAACAGGACCTCATATAAATTATGCTTCTTACTTTAGATTTTTTGCGACAGAAGTGGTTGAATCTGATAGGGTATTGTATCTGGATTCCGATATCATTGTAACTGGGGAACTAGCTACTTTGTTTGAGATAGATCTCAAAGGATATTCAATTGGTGCTGTTGATGATGTCTATGCCTATGAAGGACGAAAATCTGGATTTAATACTGGTATGTTACTAATGGATGTTGCAAAGTGGAAAGAACATTCTATTGTCAATAGTTTATTGGAATTAGCGGCCGAGCAGAATCAAGTTGTTCATCTTGGGGATCAGAGTATTTTAAATATTTATTTTGAGGATAATTGGCTAGCGTTAGATAAAACATATAATTATATGGTGGGTGTTGATATTTATCACCTTGCTCAAGAATGTGAACGTCTAGATGACAATCCACCTACAATTGTTCACTATGCTAGTCATGATAAACCTTGGAATACATATAGTATATCTAGACTACGTGAATTATGGTGGGTTTATAGAGATTTGGATTGGTCAGAGATTGCTTTTCAACGTTCCGATTTAAATTATTTTGAAAGAAGCAATCAGTCTAAAAAACAAGTGATGCTTGTGACATGGAGTGCAGATATAAAACATTTAGAGTATTTAGTACAACGGTTACCTGATTGGCATTTTCATTTGGCTGCACCGTGTGATTGTTCTGAGGAGCTGACCTCTCTATCACAGTATACGAATGTAACAGTATATCAAAATGTATTACATAGTAGAATTGATTGGCTATTGGACGATTCTATAGTTTATTTAGATATTAATACAGGTGGAGAGGTTTTTAATGTAGTTACAAGGGCACAAGAAAGTGGCAAGAAAATCTTCGCTTTTGATATCACACGTAAAAGTATGGATGATGGACTCTATGACGGTATTTTTTCTGTGGAGAGACCATATGATTTAGTGGATAGAATGAAGAATATAGAGATAGAGTAATGAGTGAATTAATTAGTGTTGTGGTACCGATATACAATACGGGAAAATATTTAGTGGAGTGTGTCGAGCATATTCTGAAGCAAACCTATCAAAATATAGAAATTATTTTAGTTGATGACGGTTCTACGGATAATTCTGGGGAAATTTGTGATGCTTTTATGATGCAAGATAATCGTGTGCGAGTATTGCATCAAGAAAATAAGGGGGGGGGCAGCACAAGCTAAAAATATGGGGATTAGTGTAGCTAAGGGAGAGTACATCACGATTGTTGATTCAGATGATATCGTAAAAGAAAATATGATTGAAACTCTTTATCAGCAAGTCCAAGAAAAGGATGCAGATGTTGTTATAGGGAATTACTATAATTATGACGAAAGTGACGGGAATTTTTATTTTTATGTAACAGGGCAAGATTTTTGCGTCGAAGAATTAGCTATACAAGAAATTATGAACCGTCAAGCAGGAGATTGGAAATTCAATAGCTCGGCCTTTATATTGCCGACATTTAAGTTGATTAAAAAAGAATTATTCAATGAAGTTCACTTTTCAAATGGTCGCCGCTTTGATGATGAAGCAACTATGCATCGCTTTTATCTTTTAGCCTCTAAAATCGTCTTTATAAACGATAATCTCTATCTGTATAGAAGACGTTCAGGAAGCATCATGAGAACGGAATTTGATCTTTCCTGGGCAAGAGATATTGTTGAAGTGTTTTCTAAGAAAATATCGGATTGTATCTTGGCTGGTTTGGATGTCTCCGTTCTGCGTATTCGATTTGTCAATCTTTTAAAAGATTATAAGCAAACTTTAGAATACCATCAATTAACAGATACTGAGGAATATAAAGATATTTGTTTCAGATTAAAGTTGTTTTTTGATGCAGAACAAAGAAATGGTAAAAGTTGAAATAAAAGAATTGTTATTTACCATATCACAAACAATGAAGGTGAGGGGAGTGTTTTATGACTAAGATTTATTCGTCAATAGCAGTAAAAAAAGGACTATTTACCTTATTTCTACTGTTTATCTATGTATTGGGAAGTCGTATTACTATCCCTTTTGTTGACCTAAATACTAAAGATTTTTTAGGAGGTTCAACAGCCTATCTAGCCTTCTCAGCCGCCCTAACAGGTGGAAATCTAAGAAGTTTGTCAATTTTTTCTGTTGGATTATCCCCTTGGATGTCAGCTATGATTTTGTGGCAGATGTTTTCATATTCTAAAAAATTGGGGCTAAGTTCTACAGCGATTGAAATTCAAGATCGTCGAAGAATGTATCTGACCTTGCTAATTGCTGTGATTCAATCCTTGGCAGTTAGCTTGAGCTTGCCAGTACAATCCTCCTACTCGGTAATTTTGGTTGCTCTAATGAATACCTTGTTACTCATAGCAGGAACGTTTTTTCTTGTTTGGTTGTCAGATTTAAATGCTAGCATGGGAATTGGGGGTTCTATTGTAATCCTCCTATCCAGCATTGTTTTAAATATCCCTCAGGATGTTATTGAAACTTTTAAACTGGTTTATATCCCTACAGGGATTGTTGTCTTGCTTGTTTTTATGACCATTATATTTTCTTACTTGCTTGCCCTTATGTATCGAGCTCGCTATTTGGTTCCTGTTAATAAAATTGGCTTACACAATCGATTTAAACGCTATTCTTATCTCGAAATCATGTTGAATCCTGCAGGTGGGATGCCTTATATGTATGTGATGAGTTTTCTTAGTGTACCAGCTTATTTGTTCATCTTGTTGGGATTTATTTTCCCTAATCATTCAGGGCTAGCGGCTTTATCAAAGGAATTTATGGTTGGGAAGCCTTTGTGGGTCTATGTTTATATTTCGGTCTTATTTTTATTTAGTATCATTTTTGCTTTTGTTACGATGAATGGAGAAGAGATTGCAGACCGTATGAAAAAATCTGGAGAATACATTTATGGTATTTATCCAGGTGCGGATACTAGTCGATTTATTAATCGATTGGTCCTTCGTTTCTCAGTCATAGGTGGTCTCTTTAATGTGATTATGGCAGGTGGTCCCATGCTTTTTGTTTTGTTTGATGAAAAATTATTACGATTGGCAATGATTCCAGGCTTATTTATGATGTTCGGGGGCATGATTTTTACGATTAGAGACGAGGTCAAGGCTTTAAGGCTAAATGAGACCTATAGACCTTTGATTTAGGAGACTTTTATGTATTATTTTATTCCAGCTTGGTATGGGTCAGAAAGAACATGGCATGCAGATATCACTCCATGGTATTTTTCTCATTTTCGTCTAGAGTTTGATGATACCTTTCACCAGATCCGGCTCTTTCAAGAGCAAGATATAGATTCTCGTCTATTAGTATTAGCTTACCAGCCTCATCTACGTTATTTTTTATATAGACATGGTGTGTTAGAAACGGATACTTATTCCGTTTTTGATGTTATGCAAGATTTTCATAATCTCCATACCCAAGTTTTAAGCATTAGAGATATTGAGTGGGATGATGACTGTGAATTTATTTATAGTCCCTTTACGATTATCGTTCAAAAAAATGGGAAGAAATTTGCTAAGGTTGAACATGGAGTTGAAGGTTTCATCAGTGATATACAGTATTTTGGACCGAATGGTCAAATACATATGCACCATATCATGGATGATCGAGGGTTTATATCGAGTATTATTTTTTTTGAAGATGGGCAAGCAGCCTATCAAGAATATTTGAATCCTAAGGGAGTTTGGCAATTTAGAGAGCGTTTAAAAGAAGGAGGACAGGTAGAAGTCAATCCAATTTTGGGTTATCGCTTTAAAATGCTTACCTATCAAAATATGGGAGATCTGGTGGCAGAATTTTTTGAGAATTATCTGCAAACGTATGTGAAGGATCAGGATATTTTTATGCTTCCTTCTCATTCTCATCATGACCAGTTGGTACTAGATCGTTTACCTAGTACTAATCCTAAACTGTTGAGTCTGTTCATTGGACGTAATTCTCAAGATACCTTTAGGGATTTAGATGTAACTTTTGAAAAATCGGATTTGATTTTGGTGGATAGAGAGGATAGTTTACGATTGTTGCAGGAGTTGTATCCTGAACGAATGCATCAATGTTATCATTTATCATCTTTTGACACCCGATTACGATTGGGACGAAGCCAAACTAAGAAAGAATCCATCATTTATTTTCAACTGGATTTTGAGCAGGGGATTGATAATCAAGCTCTGCTTCAAGTCTTGTCCTTTGTCGCTGAAAATAAGGATACTGAGGTGATTTTTGGAGCCTTTGCTGCTAGTCAGGAGCAAATGAATGAGGTTGAAGGGATTGTTGAGTCTTTCATCCAAGAAAACATTCAATCCGAAAATCTGGGAAAGGCGATTGATTATGGTGATGCAGAAAATCCTCTGGAAGAAAATCAACACCAGGACTTACGCTTACAGTTTGTTAACTTGAATGATGAGTTAGATTTGATAAAAACACTAGAATTTGTCCGTTTGATTGTGGATTTAAATAGACATCCTCATCTCTACACACAGATTGCTGGGATTAGTGCAGGAATTCCTCAAATCAACCTAGTTGAAACCGTCTATGTGGAACATTTAAAAAATGGTTATTTGTTGACAGATGTGACAGAATTTTCTAAGGCTGCACATTATTACACTGATCGGTTGAAAGAGTGGAATGAGGCTTTAATTTATTCGATTGATAAGATTAAGGAGCACACTGGACAACAATTTCTTGGAAAATTAGAGAAATGGATAGAGGAGGTTAAAAATGTCAAAGGAACTTAATATTTTACAGGTAGGGCTTACCAATTGGGAAAATCACTATGACATACCTGAAAATATGAATTGGTATCATTTTTACCCAAACTCATCAGAAGCTCTTCGTGAAATAATCGAAAAAGAGGATATTAACCGTTTTCATGCAGTTTTAATAGAAGATGGTCAGTATTCCAGAGACTTATTTTCCTATGTAAAATATTTTGAACCTTATACTTTATTCTATAACCAGAATCTACAAATAAATGATAGAGAGGTTGTGGATTTTCTAAAAAAACGATGTGCACAAGCAATTGATTTTTTAAGTCCCCAACAACTAATCAATGATTTAAGTAAATCTCTTTTTGGCGGTGGGTATGGTGATAAACTCTTTCCTCCGACGATACAAGTCAATCCAAATTTTACAGGAGCTATTTCTTATCAAGGATTGGATTATGTCAGTTTGGAAGGTGAGTTTGGGCAAGATTTTGCCCAGCTTGCCTATTGGGCTTATAATATTATGGTGCAAAAAACACTCCCTATTGAGTTGTGGCTTGAATATGAGAAGGAAGGCAATTGTGACTTTCGTTTAGTAATCCGTAAAATGTGGAGTGGGTCTGTTGATGATTTCTTTGAAGAAGTAATAGTATCTGAAAAAGACTTGGAGCAAGCACTTTTTATGGATAGTCGAGACGGAGACTACTTTCTCTCGATATCTGTTGAAGCAAGAGGTCGTGGAACTATCAAACTAGGTAATCTTCACCAACGATGGAGTCGAAAACAATTTGGTAAGTTTGTACTTGGTGGAAATATCCTACATGATTCCAAGCGTGATGAAATAAACTATTTCTTCCATCCAGGTGATTTTAAACCGCCTTTGACTGTCTATTTTGCAGGTTATCGACCTGCAGAAGGATTCGAGGGTTACTTTATGATGAAAACTCTTGGATGTCCCTTCATTTTATTTTCTGATCCACGTTTAGAGGGGGGAGCTTTTTATCTCGGAACGGATGAGCTAGAGGGAAAAGTAAAGGATACGATCACTCACTATCTTGATTATTTAGGCTTTGATCATAAGGATTTGATTTTATCAGGTCTTTCTATGGGAACGTTTCCGGCTCTCTATTATGGTGCTTCTTTTGAACCCCATGCCATCATAGTTGGTAAGCCCTTGGCTAATTTAGGAACTATAGCTAGTCGTGGACGTTTGGACGCACCGGGTGTCTCTAACTTAGCTTTTGATTGTTTAATTCATCATACAGGTGGGACAAGTTCTCAAGATATGACGGAGTTGGATCAGCGTTTTTGGAAAATTTTTAAACAAGCAAATTTTTCAAAGACAACCTTTGGTTTATCCTATATGAAAGATGAAGAAATGGATCCACAAGCCTATGAACAATTAGTGTCTTATCTGTGTAATACAGGTGCGAAGATTTTATCTAAAGGAACTGCTGGACGACACAATGATGATACAGATACCAATATTTCTTGGTTTTTGCACTTTTATAGAATGGTCTTAGAGACTGGTTTTGGAAGGGAGAAAAGATGATTATTACACAGAGACAGTCTATTTATTGGGGAGAAGTTGGTGGGACTTATATGTATGGAACAACTGTATCTTATTACCTTGACAAAAGTGTTCGTCTGTATAATCCTCTATTGCCATCTGGTGAGACTCTAAAGACTTGGTTTTCTAGTGTCAATTACCAGGCTGCACGAACCCAACCTCAGCTTCCCTTATTAAAAAGAAAGCAGGAGTATCAACTATCACTGGTTTTTGATTGTCAGCCTGAAAATGGAGTTTATACCAAGATAACTTTTTTTGACCGCTATGGTGATATTTTAGAAAAAAAGGTAGAAAAAGCGAAAGATTTCATATTTACTTATCCAGAAGATAGTTATACTTATCAAGTTTCTCTTTTAAGTGCTGGATTTGAGTCCTTAACTTTTTATCATTTTTCTATCAAGGAGATCAGAAGTGTTTAGACGTTTAGGTCAAGATTTCCAGCTTAGGAAAGTGAAAAAGATTTTAAAGCAGATTAATGCCCTGAAAGGCAAGATGTCCTCTCTTTCGGATCAAGAATTAGTAGCTAAAACAGTAGAGTTTCGTCAGCGTCTTTCCGAGGGAGAAAGTCTAGACGATATTTTGGTTGAAGCTTTTGCTGTGGTGCGTGAAGCAGATAAGCGGATTTTAGGGATGTTCCCCTATGATGTTCAAGTCATGGGAGCTATTGTCATGCACTATGGAAATGTTGCTGAGATGAATACGGGGGAAGGTAAGACCTTGACAGCTACCATGCCTGTCTATTTGAACGCTTTTTCAGGAGAAGGAGTGATGGTTGTGACTCCTAATGAGTATTTATCAAAGCGTGATGCCGAGGAAATGGGTCAAGTTTATCGTTTTCTAGGATTGACCATTGGTGTACCATTTACGGAAGATCCAAAGAAGGAAATGAAAGCTGAAGAAAAGAAGCTTATCTATGCTTCGGATATCATCTACACAACCAATAGTAATTTAGGTTTTGATTATCTAAATGATAACCTAGCCTCGAATGAAGAAGGTAAGTTTTTACGACCGTTTAACTATGTGATTATTGATGAAATTGATGATATCTTGCTTGATAGTGCACAAACTCCTCTGATTATTGCGGGTTCTCCTCGTGTTCAGTCTAATTACTATGCGATCATTGATACACTTGTAACAACCTTGGTCGAAGGAGAGGATTATATCTTTAAAGAGGAGAAAGAGGAGGTTTGGCTCACTACTAAGGGGGCCAAGTCTGCTGAGAATTTCCTAGGGATTGATAATTTATACAAGGAAGAGCATGCGTCTTTTGCTCGTCATTTGGTTTATGCGATTCGAGCTCATAAGCTCTTTACTAAAGATAAGGACTATATCATTCGTGGAAATGAGATGGTACTGGTTGATAAGGGAACAGGGCGTCTAATGGAAATGACTAAACTTCAAGGAGGTCTCCATCAGGCTATTGAAGCCAAGGAACATGTCAAATTATCTCCTGAGACGCGGGCTATGGCCTCGATCACCTATCAGAGTCTTTTTAAGATGTTTAATAAGATATCTGGTATGACAGGGACAGGTAAGGTCGCGGAAAAAGAGTTTATTGAAACTTACAATATGTCTGTAGTACGCATTCCAACCAATCGTCCGAGACAACGGATTGACTATCCAGATAATCTATATATCACTTTACCTGAAAAAGTGTATGCATCCTTGGAGTACATCAAGCAATACCATGCTAAGGGAAATCCTTTACTCGTTTTTGTAGGCTCAGTTGAAATGTCTCAACTCTATTCGTCTCTCTTGTTTCGTGAAGGGATTGCCCATAATGTCCTAAATGCTAATAATGCGGCGCGTGAGGTTCAGATTATCTCCGAGTCAGGTCAGATGGGGGCTGTGACAGTGGCTACCTCTATGGCAGGACGTGGTACGGATATCAAGCTTGGTAAAGGAGTCGCAGAGCTTGGGGGCTTGATTGTTATTGGGACTGAGCGGATGGAAAGTCAGCGGATCGACCTACAAATTCGTGGCCGTTCTGGTCGTCAGGGAGATCCTGGTATGAGGTATCCTTAGAGGATGATGTTATCAAGAAATTTGGTCCATCTTGGGTGCATAAAAAGTACAAAGACTATCAGGTTCAAGATATGACTCAACCGGAAGTATTGAAAGGTCGTAAATACCGGAAACTAGTCGAAAAGGCTCAGCATGCCAGTGATAGTGCTGGCCGTTCGGCACGTCGTCAGACTCTAGAATATGCTGAAAGTATGAATATACAACGGGATATAGTCTATAAAGAGAGAAATCGTCTAATAGATGGTTTTCGTGACTTAGAGGATGTTGTTGAGGATATCATTGAGAGATATACAGAAGAGGTAGCGGCTGATCACTATGCTAGTCGTGAATTACTGTTTCACTTTATTGTGACCAATATTAGTTTTCATGTTAAAGAGGTTCCAGATTATATAGATGTAACTGACAAAACTGCAGTTCGTAGCTTTATGAAGCAGGTGATTGATAAAGAACTTTCTGAAAAGAAAGAATTACTTAATCAACATGACTTATATGAACAGTTTTTACGACTTTCACTGCTTAAAGCCATTGATGACAACTGGGTAGAGCAGGTAGACTATCTACAACAGCTATCCATGGCTATCGGTGGTCAATCTGCTAGTCAGAAAAATCCAATCGTAGAGTACTATCAAGAAGCCTACGCGGGCTTTGAAGCTATGAAAGAACAAATCCGTGCGGATATGGTGCGTAATCTCCTGATGGGGCTGGTTGAGGTCACTCCAAAAGGTGAAATCGTGACTCATTTTCCATAAGAGGAGAAAATATGACAATTTACAATATAAATTTAGGAATTGGTTGGGCTAGTAGCGGTGTTGAATACGCTCAAGCCTATCGTGCTGGTGTTTTTCGGAAATTAAATCTGTCCTCTAAGTTTATCTTTACAGATATGATTTTAGCCGATAATATTCAGCACTTAACAGCCAATATTGGTTTTGATGATAATCAGGTTATCTGGCTTTATAATCATTTTACAGACATCAAAATTGCGCCTACTAGCGTGACAGTGGATGATGTCTTGGCTTACTTTGGTGGTGAAGAAAGTCACAGAGAAAAAAATGGCAAGGTTTTACGTGTCTTCTTTTTTGACCAAGATAAGTTTGTAACCTGTTATTTGGTTGATGAGAACAAGGACTTGGTTCAACATGCCGAGTATGTTTTTAAGGGAAACCTGATTCGGAAGGATTACTTTTCTTATACGCGTTATTGTAGCGAGTATTTTGCTCCCAAGGACAATGTTGCAGTCTTATACCAACGAACTTTTTACAATGAAGACGGGACTCCAGTCTATGATATCTTGATGAATCAAGGGAAGGAAGAAGTTTATCATTTCAAGGATAAGATTTTCTATGGAAAGCAAGCTTTTGTGCGTGCCTTTATGAAATCTTTGAATTTGAATAAGTCTGATTTGGTCATTCTCGATAGGGAGACAGGCATTGGTCAGGTTGTGTTTGAGGAAGCACAGACAGCACATTTAGCGGTAGTTGTTCATGCGGAGCATTATAGTGAAAATGCTACAAATGAGGACTACATCCTTTGGAATAACTATTATGACTATCAGTTTACCAATGCAGATAAGGTTGACTTCTTTATCGTGTCTACTGATAGACAAAATGAAGTTCTACAAGAGCAATTTGCCAAATATACTCAGCATCAACCAAAGATTGTTACCATTCCTGTAGGCAGTATTGATTCCTTGACAGATTCAAGTCAAGGGCGCAAACCATTTTCATTGATTACGGCTTCACGTCTTGCCAAAGAAAAGCACATTGATTGGCTTGTGAAAGCTGTGATTGAAGCTCATAAGGAGTTACCGGAACTAACCTTTGATATCTATGGTAGTGGTGGAGAAGATTCTCTGCTTAGAGAAATTATTGCAAATCATCAGGCAGAGGACTATATCCAACTCAAGGGGCATGCGGAACTTTCGCAGATTTATAGCCAGTATGAGGTCTACTTAACGGCTTCTACCAGCGAAGGATTTGGTCTGACCTTGATGGAAGCTATTGGTTCAGGTCTACCTCTAATTGGTTTTGATGTGCCTTATGGTAATCAGACCTTTATAGAGGATGGGCAAAATGGTTATTTGATTCCAAGTTCATCTGACCATGTAGAAGACCACATCAAGCAAGCTTATGCCGCTAAGATTTGTCAATTGTATCAAGAAAATCGTTTGGAAGCTATGCGTGCCTATTCTTACCAAATTGCAGAAGGCTTCTTGACCAAAGAAATTTTAGAAAAGTGGAAGAAAACAGTAGAGGAGGTGCTCCATGATTGAACTTTATGATAGTTACAGTCAAGAAAGTCGAGATTTACATGAAAGTCTAGTCGCTACTGGTCTTTCTCAACTTGGAGTGGTCATCGATGCAGATGGTTTTCTGCCTGATGGTCTGCTTTCTCCTTTTACCTATTATCTAGGTTACGAGGATGGAAAACCTCTCTATTTTAACCAAGTTCCCGTTTCAGATTTTTGGGAAATTTTAGGAGATAATCAGTCTGCTTGTATTGAAGATGTGACGCAGGAGAGGGCTGTCATTCATTATGCTGATGGAATGCAGGCTCGCTTGGTTAAACAGGTAGACTGGAAAGACCTAGAAGGTCGAGTACGTCAGGTTGACCACTACAATCGTTTCGGAACTTGTTTTGCTACAACGACTTATAGCGCAGATAGCGAGCCGATTATGACAGTTTACCAAGATGTCAATGGTCAACAAGTTTTACTGGAAAACCATGTGACGGGTGATATCTTATTGACTTTGCCAGGTCAGTCCATGCGTTACTTTGCAAATAAAGTTGAATTTATCACCTTCTTTTTGCAAGATTTGGAAATAGACACCAGTCAGCTTATCTTTAATACTCTAGCGACTCCTTTCTTGGTTTCCTTCCATTATCCAGATAAATCTGGCTCGGATGTCTTGGTATGGCAGGAACCTCTTTATGATGCCATTCCAGGTAATATGCAGTTGATTTTGGAAAGTGATAATGTGCGTACTAAGAAGATCATCATTCCAAATAAGACGACTTATGAGCGCGCTTTAGAGTTAACTGACGAGAAATACCATGATCAGTTTGTGCACTTGGGTTATCATTACCAGTTCAAACGTGATAATTTCCTAAGACGAGACGCCTTAATCTTGACCAATTCAGATCAGATTGAGCAAGTAGAAGCAATCGTAGAAGCCTTGCCTGATGTTACCTTCCGTATCGCAGCAGTGACAGAGATGTCTTCTAAGCTCTTAGACATGCTTTGCTATCCTAATGTGGCCCTTTACCAGAATGCTAGTCCACAGAAGATTCAGGAGCTGTATCAACTGTCGGATATTTACTTGGATATAAACCACAGTAATGAGTTGCTACAGGCAGTGCGTCAGGCCTTTGAGCACAATCTCTTGATTCTTGGCTTTAATCAGACGGTGCACAATAGACTTTATATCGCTCCAGACCATCTATTTGAAAGTAGTGAAGTTGCTGCTTTGGTTGAGACCATTAAATTGGCCCTTTCAGATGTTGATCAAATGCGTCAGGCACTTGGCAAACAAGGCCAACATGCAAATTATGTTGACTTGGTGAGATATCAGGAAACCATGCAAACTGTTTTAGGAGGCTAACATGTCAGAGGAAGATTTATTTTACAAAGACGTTGAAGGCCGCATGGAAGAGTTGAAACAAAAACCCATCAAGAAGGAAAAAGAAACCCGAGGGGAAAAGATTAGTAAGACTTTTTCACTTTTACTGGGTTTGATGATTCTGATTGGTTTGCTCTTTACTTTGCTGGGAATTTTGAGGTAGATCTATGATTGAAATACTAATTGTTTTAGCTATTATCCTATCTCTTGCTTTGATTGTATTGGTAACTATACAACCCCGTCAAAATCAACTATTTTCCATGGATGCCACTAGTAATATTGGTAAACCAAGCTACTGGCAGAGCAACACCTTGGTCAAGGTGCTCACTTTATTGGTGAGTTTGGCTTTATTTATTCTACTATTAACCTTTATGGTGATTACTTATAAATAAAAGAAAACTTCAGATCTTCACCTTTTGTGGATTGGTCTGAAGTTTTCTTTTTTATACTCAATGAAAATCAAAGAGCAAACTAGGAAGCTAGCCGCAGGCTGCTCAAAACACGGTTTTGAGGTTGTAGATAGAACTGACGAAGTCAGCTCAAAACACCGTTTTGAAGTTGTAGATAGAACTGACGAAGTCAGCTCAAAACACCGTTTTGAAGTTGTAGATAGAACTGACGAAGTCAGCTCAAAACACGGTTTTGAGGTTGTGGATAGAACTGACGAAGTCAGCTCAAAACACGGTTTTGAGGTTGTGGATAGAACTG
>ERZ1023235.52-NODE-52-length-25264-cov-64.011186_pt1 | contig 25264 bp, 27 predicted proteins | sample MGYA00380453_ERZ1023235 | MGnify/ENA primary metagenome ERZ1023235 (study PRJEB33173, sample SAMEA4830358) | metagenome | study: EMG produced TPA metagenomics assembly of the PRJEB25223 data set...
TATACCAAAAAAAGTGAGATTCTATTACCCAAAAGGCCGATTTTGTAGTATAATAAAAAACTTCTTATTTTATGTTTCCTTAGGGCTTCCTAACCCTTATATCACGCGCTTTTTAATAAAAATTACTAACATTACTTTTTACTACTTGCTCCCCCAAAGTACGCAAAAAGGGGAGCAAAAAAGCCCCACAAAAGGGCTAAGATTTGACGAGTTCAGCAGGCAAGAAACTAGCGTAGTCATCAGCTACGCTTTTTTAGTTGTTTTTGCTTATCTGATAGGTTTATTATACCAAAAAAGGGAGTGTGTGACATCTCGGTCTAACTCTCCCTAATCGGCTAGACTGTGCAAGCCTCCAGCTGTGAATATATTATACCATGTTCATCACGCGTATTGGTTGTTTTATCTATCGAAAAGATGAGATAGATAAAAGCGCGTGGTTATCGATTTTGTTGACCTTAACAAGTCATTTTCAAGCGAACATCACGCGCAAAACTATTATATTTTGCTATTTCTTTGTGCTATAGATCTTCCTTTTCTATTTCCTCTCTGCTTATTCTAGCTAAAAGATTATAATAAGGGTGTCCTGCTGGAATAACAGGGGGATTTTTAGTAAATTCTTCTTGTGTTAAGGTGGTGTCTTTGTCTAATATTGTACCGTCTGATAGTTTGGTACCTTTAGGGACAATATGGGATATTGTTGGGTTCCATTTTTCTTTAACTTTTGCCATGTTAAATACTCCTTTATGGTAAAAATAGAGGCGTCCCACCTCCTACCGCGGAATGAACTGTTTCAAGGGGAGATGGAAAACCTCTATTCGTTAATTTAATTATAGCCTAAATAACTAATTGACGCAATAATGTTAGAGGCATATCCTTTGGGGTGGTCGAAACAGTAAAAAGGAACTGACTTAGGCGCCGACCTAAAATAAGCCATTGGGTGCCAAACCAGTTCCTTTATTTACTTAAGTATACAACATTTTTACAAAAAAAGCACGTTTGATTGTGTTAGTTTCTTGCTTACTGAACTCTTCAATTTAAGTCCCCTTTTTGTTACCCTTTATGTTTTCTCAGCTTATTTGAATTTAATAGTTTGTGAAGAAATTAAGTTAGATTTAGAGCAGGCTTAGGCCTGTTTCTCTGTATCTAACCAAAATCTTACCGTTCTTCAATAGCTCACTAGCTTTGTTGTTCCAATAAGTAGCTAGTTTTCTAGTCTCTTATCCTTTCTTGAAAAACTCCGCATTGTGATTTATAATTAAGTTAAGGTAAAGGTGGTCTAACGCCCATGAAGCAGCTTGCTGTGGAGGCGGTGGGTCACCTTTATTTTTTTATCTCACAAAAGCCCCTAGATTTGTTTCTGAGGGCTTGTAGTTTATCCGTGATGATTTAGTTATCCAGTCCAAAACAAAACGAATAAGGGGCGAATATAAAGCCTAGTGCCCCCTATACGCACTAGGCTCTGTGGTAAGGTTAAATCAATTCCCATTTACCATACATGCCAAGTGTTCTATAGCTGCCTTCTTTGCCCGATATATCGAAGCTTTAGATTTACCTATTTCCTCAGCAACTCCCCAAATATCGAGATCATTCAAGTAAAAAAGTCTCAGAACAGAGCGCTCAAGCGGATTGGCTAGCTTATCGATCAGCCCAGATATTTCCATTCTTTCCTCAGTAATGCGCTCAATCCTCTGGAGCGTATCCTCTTTTAGCTTCAGAACACTTATAAAATTGTTCTCTGTCTTGTTCTCTCTGCTTGTCTGCACCCTGCTATGGCTTAGTGTTGGCTTTTGGATAATGCCACCTTCCAGGGCTTCCAATTCCAAATATAAGCCTTTGATCTCCTTATTTATCCACTTAACGCCCTCTAGTTTTTCTTTTACCTGCTCGGGTGTCATGCCTCGGCCTCCTTTGTGATATAATAGTTTTAGGGAATAATTCATAAAGGAGTCAGCCGTGTGCTGGCTTTTTTTCATTTTCTCTAGCTTCGCTCTAGGTTCAAGTCCATTCTACGTACCATTTGATAAGCAATTAAGGCAAGTTATTCCTTTGCTGATCTGCTTATCATTTGGTAAGCAACAAATCCAAAATAACAGACTTTTAAATTGCTCTTATCTCCTTATCATTTGGTAGGAAAATAAGGAGAGTTATTTTAGTTCTTATTTCCCTGTCATTTTGTAAGGAGAAAAACGAAAATAAAGAGCTTTTAAATTCGTCTTAACTCCCTATCGTTTTGTAAGCAATTAAGAAGGCTTATTGTCGTCCTTATCTGCCTATCATTCTGCAAGGAGTAAATCGGAAATAAGAGGGGTAAAAACTCCGCTTATCTGCTTGTCGTTTCTCCGGGAGTTAAGGAGGGTTATTATTTCTCTTATCTGCTTGATAAATGATAGGGGATATATCCACTTTCTCGGCGTTCGCTCGGAGTTCAACACACATAACCCTGCCATTTGTCAGGCATATTTACTGCCACTACCTAAGCAAAATCTCACCTTTTCTAACCCTCGGTAAACCTCTCTACCTTGTGGTAACCTTGGGGCTTTCAAATACGCAACCTTTACAAAACCTTTACATTTTTTGCTCTTACCTCACCAAAACCTCACCATTGGAAAACTTCGATACCTTACCAAAACCTTACCGTTCTATGGTTCTAAAAAAGTAGCTATACCTTAGGGTAATCTTAGGGTCATATCACTAGAAAAAAAGCCCTGTACCTTGCTAAAACCTTAGTATTTTGAAGTATGTGACATTAGCCTAATCTTAGCCTATTTTTAATATTTTTAAATACACAACCTTGTACTAACCTTGTACTTTATATATATGTAACCTCACCCTTACCTCACCCTTTTTTTGGAACGATTACCGCACCCTTTTTTGGAACGCTCTACTTACTTAAACCCTTGATATATCTAGCTTTTTTAACATTCAAACCGTCTAATATGTAGTATTTGTTTGTTTTGTAAATTGCACACTACTACAAATTATCATGTAAAAAACCTAAATCGATTGGGTTACATACTAAAAGGGGATTGCTCCCCTGTTTTCTACTTCAAATGCTCTGTATAAACAGCAAGGCCTTTATATTCGCCCTCTACGTCCAACTTTTGGATTAGGCTAATACTTTCATCGCCCAGCATTTCCAACGTACCAAAAGCGGTCATTGAGTCCATAGGGATAGGCTTATCAGAAAGCAAGCGATCAGCATAGTCTAATAGTTCCAGCTCGTAGTCTGTTACTTTCTCCAGCAAACTCTCAAAGTCCTCTGACTCTTTGAGTTGGAGCACGCGCTCCCGTTTATAACGTTCTTCAAATGCTTCATCGTCCACTAGTTGGTTGTAGTAGTCTTTAAAACTGTCACAAATACGCTTGAAGGTCTTGTTTAGTTTGTGATCTTCCACATACTCAGCTACAAGCGTCCCTTTATCCTTGTGAGTTATTGAAATAGATGGTACTTCATAAGTCCCAGTCATATATCCCAGTAGCGCGTGTCCTGCTACCATAGCAGTGTCTAGGTCTTTAAATTCGTAAGTGAAAGTAAATGTTTTGGCTTTATCTGAAAATGTTTTTAATGTCATGTTGTTTTTCTCCGTTTCTTAGTTTAAGGTAAATTATGTAATATTCGTTAATTTGTTACCTTCTTTAGTGATTTTGTTACCTTCTAGGTAACATAGTTAAGCCTTACACCCCCAAGGGTTTAGACCCTTTTGTTACCATGTTACCTTCTTTTGAAGTCATAGCCCTTATATATAAAAATACTATTTTTTCCCTATATAGAGAGTTAAAAACAAGGTAACAAGGTAACATTTTCCCAAAAAAGTCAGTAGTATCAAGGGTTTAACAACGTTACCTTCTTTCTAAACAAGGTAACAAGAAGGTAACATTTTTGGGTAAAAACCTAGATATACCAAGGGTTTAGGGCATAAAAAGAAGGTAACATTTTAGTCTTTAACGACAGCGTGATTAGTTTTGGATAGTTTGGTTCTTTCAAACTCTAGCGGATCTAGTTTGTCATAATCTTCAACTTTGACCCTCGCTCTTTTAAGTTTGTAATGATTGGGTGTTAACTGTTGTAAGTGTCTTATCGTTTCTTTTCCTGCCCCATAAACATTGGGCTTGGGTATTCCCATATCTTCAGCATAATGTTTCAGCGACCTAGTTAGTATAAAAACAGGTACTACGTCCAGCTCATGCCAACCTTTTTCCATGTATTCATGCTTAACCCATGAAAGTAAGTAGTCATTATCCTCCTGGTATTCTTCTAGGAGTCCTTTAACTGCTTTAGGTTCGATAAAGTGAGTAAATGGCTCTTGATTGATAGCTTTGTAAAGTGCATACTCTAATACTTCATCATTGGCCAAAAATTCATTTTTTATCCAAGGTTTTTCCTTCTCCCCGTTAAAGTCAGCATTAAAAGGGACGATCATAATTCTACGATACCAGCCTTTTGTCTTGTTGCCACCATTGGGGATATAATTCCCTGAAAAGATATTGAACAACTTGAAAGTAGCTTCAAAGGCTGGGCGACCTTTGGGGTTGACTAGAACAGTGTCGCCACTAGTAATACTCATTAAATCAGACGGATTTTTTAAGTATTCGTTTGGGGCTTCATCTCCGATATTACAAACTTTACCTACCAGGGTTTCTAAGTTATGCTTTTCAGCAAACTGTGCAGGTTTTAAGGCTGATATATTGCTTTCCCCTATCAGGTTGATAAGGAAGCGCTGAAATGTTCCCTTACCGTTGTTACCGTCCCCGTAGAAGATAGCAAACTTATTTCGGGTATGGTTAGGGTTAATAGCTTCAAGGATAATCTGCCAAAACAGTGTTACCAGTTCACTATCATTACAAGCGATTGAGTTTAGCCAATCATCAAAAGTTTTGCCCTCTCTATCTGTTGGGACTCGTTTAGGCGCGTGGTAGGCCGTGCTTATCTTACTTGTAATTACATACTTAGGACTAAAGGGGAGTAGTTCCTTAGTTTCTAAGTTGATAATGCCGTTCTGTACGGGAATGAGGTTAGCACTTTCTAAAGGTTTTCGTATCTTTACCAATGTTCTAACCATTAACTTAATCTGTGGCCACTCTCTGGGTTTAATTCTAACGTCAAAGGTCTTACACAAAAGATTGAATAGATCATTACTAGCGGTATAGATACCCTCGTCTAAATCGTAGATATAGAGCAGGCTATAATCAGGTATATTGATCTTGCTGATAAAAGTAAATGTGACAATCTCGCTCAGTATTTTAGCTACTGTGAATGTTTGGGGCATGGCCACCTTTTCGGTGACGTCCCCTGTGGTCTCATTTACTTTAGTTTCGGTATGTTCTGCCCGCCATTCTTCACCAGCTTTAAAGATACGATTTTCAAGCTCCTTCATCGTTCTAGGAGGGTGTTCTTGCTCTCTGACCTCCATGATTTCACTTTTTAGGTTTGCTAATTCTTCTAGTTCTATGGTTCTAACCTCTCTTTCTATATTCAGCCCGTGCTATACTGCTAAAAGTGCGGTCTAGCTCTTCAATAGGCAATGGTTCAACCGTCACGCTATTGGCTATCTTTGTAAGTTCATAGGCGGTCTCTAGGTCACAATCAACCCACTTATTAAAGAGTAAGCCTACAAAGCGTGTCAATGCTACGTTGCGCCCTCCCTCGTCTCCAAAGCCGTTGAAAAGCGTGTCAATGATCCTCATGGTCATAGATTTCTGACCGCTTGGCCTTGGAGTGTATGGAAGACTTGTAGCATTCTGTTTGACTGGTTCAGCCGTTGTCTGTGGTACTGGATAATCAAGTCCATGCTCCACAATCTTTTGATAACTTGCTAGGTCGCCTGTTGTTACTGGTAGCCCTTGAAGTTGTGACCATGTAAGGCTGGCCATATCAAAGGGTAGTCCAATCTTGTCAGCAATCTCTTTCACTACCTGCTTATAGGTTGCCTCATTCATCACGTTGTCAGGCTTCACTACAAGGCGAAAACGGGGCTTTTCTAAGTTATGTTTAATAGTCGGGTATAAAATATAGGAGTAGCCAAACAAGGTGCTAGAAACGTCCTTTATAAAGCCCTCAGACGTCCCCTGTATATCGTCATAATCAAGGAAAATCAAATCCCGATAGATTAGACTGGAGTTGTTTCGCTTGTAACTGCCATTCTTTTCTGGTGTCACTTTCCCACTGATACAGTAAGGCGCTTGTGTACGTTTAAATTCTTCAATGTTTGCCCCTTCAGGGACTACCAAAGGCTTAAAGCGTTCAATGTACTGGAACGGCTCAATCTTATCAAATGGATAGACAAGATTACCCTGAAAGCCTCTAGTCTCGTAAATTGTCATACTATCGCCCCTTTTTGCGTTTCTTTTTTAACTTCTTCAGTAGCTTTTGTTCTTGGAACTGTTCCAAAGATCTGCCACGGTGCTTATACAATTTAATGTCATGATAATGACCTCCGCCTTGTGCTGGGTGTGTGTTATATCTAGCCATTCTCCACCCCCATAAACTTCCAGATGTCCGAAATTCTATAATAGATTTTCCTAGTATCTTCTAGTGGGGGCTGGTATCGCCTTAGCCCTGCTTTTTCCCATTTTTGGAGCGTCATATACTTAATATCTAACTCATCCATGACTTCCTGGGCTGAGATTAAACCTGTCAGCCGTGGCTTGAGTCTATCACGCGCTTCCAGGTATCTTTCCACTACCTCCAGAATGCCTTGCGCTAGGTCTTGCTCGCTTTCTCGGCTTAGGCTAAACATATCCGCCCACCTCCTTCAAGGTTTCTTTGTAACTCTCTAAATCAGCATTTAAAAGGATAGTTAGGCGTTTCTGTTCTTCCTGTACTTGGTTATAGAATGCCTTTGCTCCGTCCAGTAACTCCTCTTTGTTAGCTGGGATAAAATATCCTCTAAATGTTCCGTGTCGAACCCCAACGATTGGAACGCCATAGCGCGTGATTAGACGGCTGATAATATCTTGCACGGTTCTTTCTGCCAGCTTAGTGATCAGGCTGATTTCTGCCCCTGTTATGGAGTTCTCAGCACCTACCTTGATTAGTCTCAATACTCGTTTGTCATTATCTGATAGACTCATTCAGTTCCTCCCCATACGTTGACCCCTGCAAGCTGGATATAACGCCCATAATCAGGGTTTAAATCCTCGCTAGGTGTTTCTATCGTCCGTTGGTTTTCTCGCTCAAATTGGGTGCTTTTTTTGCGGTCTCGGTGGTTTAAATAAAGCAGTAAGCCAATCAATACCACCATAAAGATTACCGATTGTGTATTGGTCAAATCTAACTCATTCATGTTATGCCCTCGCTTGATAACTCTTGATAAATTCCACTTGTTTTTCATGTTTCATCTTCAGGTATTCGTCTACCTCCTCAGTGCTTACTTTCCGATCTACAAAATCCGCAATAAACTGGAAGAGGTTTGGGCGTTTCGCCTTGATTTCAGCCATTACTTCATCAAATTCTGCTTGTGTCATGTTGTCTAGGTCTAGTGTCATTGCATTGCCTCCTCAAACTTCTCTATAAGACAACTTTTATTTACTCTCTGAGTTCCATTTTTAGAGTTAAAAAGAATATCTTTTAAGGTTATAGTAGCCTCTAAATACTCCTTTTCAGCATGTTCTATATACGCCTGTTGCTCTGCTTCGTTGTCAAAAAAGTGCATAGCTTGGCGTTTAAAGAATGCTTGTCGCATAGCGTCCATTTCAAAAATACCAGCGTGGAAAAACATTCCCGTAGTGCTTTTAGAAACTGCCTCGATTTTATGACTGTCATTCAATTCAGGAAGTTCAATCCAAAGTAAACGGTGTAAATTTTCTTTGATGAATTTTGTCTGATTTGCCAATAATGAAAGTCTACTAAGCCCATTTTTTTCGCCAATTTCTCGCATTTCTGCGCTAATTCTGTCTATATGTCTAGTTAAATTCTCGTATGTTGTTTCTGTCATGTTTTTCACCTTTGTTTCTATGTTGTGTAATTGCCCTAAGGGCTTTTTAATGCCTTTTACTATACTGGATATCCTCACACTCTCCTCGACCAAAATTTGAGTGTGGGGATTTTGAATGGTTGTTTCTTATACAGTTTTTCTTGCCTACAGCCTCACGCTCTCTGGGTCCAATCTTTGAGCGTGGGGCTTTTTTGAGTTGTTTCTTATAACGCTAATCCTCACGCTCAGAGTCGCCAAATTGAAAGCGTGAGAAAGTACCAGTTTAAAGAGTTGGCGCTCTCCGTATGGTCAAATTGCCCTAAATATGCTATAATCTAGGTATAAATCTTTACTAAAACCTCTTTGATAATAGCTTGCCTGCTTTGTTAAATTCGTTTTAGTGTTAGTGTGAAAGGCTCTGCTGATTGGTCTCGGTAAGCCTTTTTTGTTGCTCTCACGCGCTTCTTTGGCGTGTTTTTTTATTTCTGAATGCCATAGCTTTGATTTCCTGATAACTCATATTCAAGCCAATCATGGCTATTACCATATCCTCAAATGCCTGATATTGCTCCAGCTCGTCACTGGTCAAGCTATCAATACCGTTATAGCCCCCACGTTCTTCCCTTAACTGCTTAGCGTTCATGTCAGTTACTGCTTTTAGCAGCAGGTTGTTCATGCAGTGTTTTTCTTTTTGGCTTTTCTAGCGCCCTCTGCATACGAAACTTAGAAAGTTCCTCACGCATTTCAAAGAAAGCTTTGACCAGGTTGGTTTTGAAGTTGGCCACTTGCTCGGTGTTCTTTAAGAATGTAACTAACAAGGTCGCTTGTTGTTCGTTCAAAATATAGTCCTTGGTATTCTGGCCACTTTCCATAGCTTGGATTTTAAATTCAACCTTTCCGAACTGTTCAAACCTTACTTGATGTTTGCGGATCGTCTTGGTTATTGTGTGATGTTGCAATCCCGTGCATTCTGCCACAATACTGCTCAGCGTATAAGGCTCTTTTTTACCGTCCATATAGACTAGTTCCATCGGTTTGCTCCTTTCTAGCTATAAAATAGTTCATCTATGGTTATATCTGATTTGATTTCTGCAACCATTGACTTAATCGCTAGGCGTTCTTTGTCATTGAATGGCGTTTTACCTAATTCTTTGTTGTTGTATGACTGCAAAGAAATTTTTAGCTTGTCCGCCATTTGTTGCTGAGTTAGTCCTAACATAACTCGATAGCCTCGTAGTTTACTCATAGCTTTCCCCCTTTCTAAAAAATCCCCCTCCATGAATAGATTGAAAGCGTGAAAGGTCGGAGGAGTTTGCACATTTTTTCTGTGCTTGAATTGTATGATACACAATATTTTTTCTATTGTCAACTATTTTTTTAATTTTTGCACAAAAAAAATGTACTTTTTCTAAGATATAGTATATAATCATCTGTGAAAGGTGTGATAAAACATGAATAGATTGAAAGAATTAAGACAAGAAAAAAAGCTATCTCAAAAAGAGTTAGCTGAAAATATTGGGGTTCATTATCGTACTCTTCAAAATTGGGAAAACAGAGAAAGCCAAATCAAACCAGAAAAAGCCCAACAACTAGCTGACTACTTCGGAGTAAGCGTTGGATATCTGTTGGGGTATAGTGAGTATAGAGAATTAGAAAAAGCATTGGATAAAACAATTTTTTCAAACTATCCTGATGTTGAAACATTCCTCACTCAAGAGATAAAAGAGCTAATCGGAGAAAGAACAAAAGATTTTTATGAGTATATTGATAAACAATTTTATGAAAGCTATAAAAATACTGCCGTACCTCCCGAAATAGTTGTAAAGCACCGTGAAGACTTTTATAGCTCGTTTCTATTTCTCCCTGCTAGATTACAAAAATTTATAGCTTTATGGAGCATACTAACAGAAACTGAACAAGAAAATATAGGTAAAACTATTGAATTATTAGCTATGAGAGGGAGATAAAAATCCCCCCATATTCGCCAATAGCAAACCTTAGCACTAATATTTTTCTTTTAGGGTAGCCGAAAGTGCCGAAAATGCGACCTATAGCATACCACGCGCCACAACGTTCAACAATCATGAAGCGCGTGTTTTCTCAGGGTTCACTCTTGATTCGTTATTAGATTAAATATGTAAGCATTAGTTAGCCCTTATCCAATAAAAACCAACATTTAATAAAAAGATATAACTCATTAACTTTTTTAATTTTTATCTTTCAAACAAAACGAAGTAAAGAAAAATCAATTATTTTGAACAAAACTGTTGACTAACATTTAAAATTATCATACAATGAAGGTACTTAAGGAATTAGCGCCCGATTATTCTCAGTGAAACGGGAACGCGAAAATAGCACCTTCTATATGGAGGTGCTTTTTTTTGCAAAAACCATTTAAAACTATTCCAGAACAAATAGAATTGCTTCATAAACGTGGCCTAATAATTACAGATTATAAAAGAGCAAAAAAATATCTATTAACTAACAATTACTACAGTATTATCAATGGGTACAGTAAATATTTTGAACAGTCACCAAATAAATATAGACCTGAAACAAACTTTTCAGAAATCACTTACAGTTATTTTTATGACAAAGAGATAAAATATTCTTTTTTAAAAGCAATATTGGAAGCAGAAAAACATATAAAATCAGCAATTGCATATGTATTTTCTGAAAGATTTGCTTCTACACCTTATTTTTACTTAGATATAAATAACTATAATAAGTCGAATAGTGATAATGTTCGAAAGATTAAATTTGTGATCCGTCAAATGGTTAAAATAATAGATAAACATAAGTCAAGTAGACAAGCGAATAGTATTCAACATTATTTTAGTAAACATCTTGAAATACCATTTTGGGTAATAATTGATTATCTGACTTTCGGAGATATGTTAGCAATTTTACAAACTCTCCCAATTTCTTTACAAGATAAAATTTCAAAAAAGTTTTATAGTTTTATTTGTGAGCATATTAAAATTAATATAAATTTCACACCAGCTATACTTGTTAGTTTTGTAGAGAATATTGGAGAAGTTAGAAATGTATGCGCTCATGATAATAGACTTTTTAGCTTTAAGTGTAAGAAAAGTGTTAAATACTATTCAGATTTACATTCTAACTATGGTATTAGTAATTCTTGTGCAAAAAGTAGCCCTTACCATGTTTTTATAGTCTTACAATGCTTTTTAAGTTCAATTGAGTATGCTAAGTTACATAATACATTACTATCAAGATTTAAAACATTTGAAAAACATCTACTTACAGTCTCAATTGATAAGTTTTTAACTGAATTAGGATTTCCTGCAAACTGGCATAGAACAATGCCCAAGTTACCACAATAGTTAGTAAAACTATACAATTTAATGAAATTATGGAACTTAACTATTAATTTTATGAACAGGAATTTAAAACTTTAGATAATACTAGCCATATCCGCCTTGTTCCCTCCTCTGGTATTATTTACCGTCTGACTACTTAAAATCGAATACAGGGCAAACTATGAAGCCCTAGCATGATATAAAACCTTTTTGATAATGGCTTGCCTGCTGATGTATTTTAGAAAGGTTTATCATCATGAAAATAACTGAAGTTATAAAAAAAGACGGTAGTAAAGTCTATCGTGCTAATGTATATCTAGGAGTTGACCAGGTAACAGGAAAGAAAGTCAAAACCAAGGTAACAGGTCGGACACAAAAGGAATTAAAACAGAAAGCCAATCAAGAAAAAATAGCTTTTCAAAAAGCAGGATCTACTAGACAAAAGGCTAGCACCATAAAAAACTATCAAGAATTAGCCAATCTCTGGTTAGAAAGTTATAAGAATACAGTTAAGCCAAACACTCAAGGAAATGTCAGAAAGCTAATCGATAATCATATATTGCCTATTTTTGGGGCTTACAAGCTCGATAAGCTCACTACTCCACTTATCCAGTCCATTATCAACGAACTTGCTGATAAGACTAATAGAGGGGAAAAAGGGGCTTTTCTACATTATGACAAGATACACGCTTTAAACAAACGTATCTTACAGTATGGCGTAACCATGCAAGCTATACCGTCCAATCCTGCGCGTGATGTTGTTTTACCTCGTAACACTCAGAAAGCAAAGCGCCAAAAGGTAAAACACTTTGAAAATCAAGAACTAAAAAAGTTTCTTGGTTATCTCGATAATTTAGATACTCATAGATACCGTTATTACTATGAGACAACGCTCTATAAGTTCCTATTGGCTACTGGCTGCCGTATCAATGAAGCTTTAGCTCTTTCCTGGTCTGATATAGATTTAGATAATGCCGTGGTACATGTTACCAAAACACTAAATCGGGATATAGAAATCAATAGCCCAAAATCTAAGGCTAGTTATCGGGATATAGATATAGATCAAGCGACTGTTAGCATGCTAAAGCAGTACAAACTGCGCCAAACTAAAGAGGCCTGGAAGATAGGGCAACGTGAAAGTGTAGTATTTTCTGATTTCATTCATGAGTATCCTAGCAGTTCAAGACTTAAAAGAAGATTGCAAACACATTTTAAGCGTGCTGATGTTCCTAACATTGGCTTTCACGGATTCCGTCATACTCACGCTAGTTTATTGCTTAACTCTGGAATACCATACAAGGAACTCCAGTACCGCCTAGGTCATTCCACTTTATCAATGACCATGGATATATATAGCCACCTCTCAAAAGAGAACGCAAAAAAAGCAGTATCATTCTACGAAACTGCACTAAAAGCACTATAGGGGGAGCAAAAAGGGGAGCAAATTTAAAAATCAACATTTCAAGACAAAGTAAAAATCCAATAGCAACAGGATTTTTGTTAGATTTATTTTGAAAAAGGCCGATTTTGTAGTATAATAGTACAGTGTGAAAAAATCTGAAAAATGAGAAAGGATAAGGGATATGAAACAAGTTTTTCTCTCTACAACAACTGAATTTAAAGAGATCGATACGCTTGAACCGGGTACTTGGATCAATCTCGTCAATCCGACTCAAAATGAATCACTCGAAATCGCCAACACCTTCGATATTGATATTGCCGACCTTCGAGCACCGCTCGATGCGGAAGAAATGTCTCGTATTACCATTGAAGACGAGTATACCCTGATTATCGTAGACGTGCCGGTCACGGAGGAAAGAAATAACCGCACCTACTACGTAACCATCCCGCTTGGTATTATCATCACTGAGGAAACCATTATCACTACGTGTTTGGAACCACTACCTGTCCTTGATGTCTTTATCAACCGTCGATTGCGTAATTTCTATACCTTCATGCGTTCACGTTTTATCTTTCAAATTCTTTATCGCAATGCAGAGCTTTACCTAACAGCCCTTCGTTCAATCGACCGCAAGAGTGAACAAATCGAAAGTCAACTGCATCAATCAACTCGTAATGAAGAATTGATTGAGCTCATGGAATTGGAAAAAACTATCGTCTATTTCAAGGCCTCCCTCAAAACAAATGAGCGCGTGATTAAGAAATTGACCAGTTCAACCAGCAATATCAAGAAATACCTTGAGGACGAAGACCTGCTTGAAGACACCCTGATTGAAACCCAACAGGCCATCGAGATGGCAGATATTTATGGAAACGTCTTGCATTCTATGACAGAGACCTTTGCCTCTATCATTTCTAACAACCAGAACAACATCATGAAAACCTTGGCCCTTGTGACCATCGTCATGTCCATCCCAACCATGGTCTTTTCTGCCTACGGGATGAACTTTAAGGATAATGAAATCCCCCTAAACGGAGAGCCAAATGCCTTCTGGTTAATCGTCTTTATCGCCTTTGCTATGAGTGTCTCGCTCACTCTCTATCTCATCCATAAAAAATGGTTCTAAGAGGAGTTCCTATGTCTCAAATTGATCTACAAAAATTAACTAAGAAAAACCAAGAGTTTGTCCACATTGCTACCCAACAATTCATCAAAGATGGGAAAACAGACGCTGAAATCCAGACTATTTTTGAGGAAGTCATTCCCCAAATCCTTGAGGAGCAATCTAAAGGTACAACTGCCCGTTCCCTATACGGCGCACCAACTCATTGGGCTCATAGCTTCACTGTCAAAGAGCAGTACGAAAAAGAGCATCCAAAAGAAAATGATGACCCAAAACTGATGATTATGGACTCAGCTCTTTTCATCACTAGCCTCTTTGCCCTTGTCAGCGCCCTCACAACCTTCTTTGCGGCAGACCAAGCTTTCGGCTATGGATTGATTACTCTTCTATTAGTTGGACTGGTTGGTGGATTTGCCTTCTACTTGATGTACTACTTTGTTTACCAATACTATGGACCAGATATGGATCGCAGTCAACGTCCACCTTTCTGGAAATCTGTACTAGTTATCCTAGCTTCTATGTTCCTTTGGTTGCTTGTCTTCTTTGCAACAAGCTTCCTACCAGCTAGCCTTAACCCAGTACTGGATCCATTGCCACTAGCTATTATTGGAGCAGCCCTCCTAGCCCTTCGCTTCTATCTCAAGAAACGCTTGAATATCCGTAGTGCAAGTGCAGGACCAACACGCTATCAAGAATAAGAAAACGATAAAAGCAACTGCAGGTGCGGTTGCTTTTTCACTTACTTTTTTGAGTTATACTCAATGAAAATCAAAGAGCAAACTAGGAAGCTAGCTGCAGGTTGCTCAAAGCACAGCTTTGAGGTTGCAGATAAAACTGACGTGGTTTGAAGAGATTTTCGAAGAGTATTAAAAGTATTCTTCTGAAATCCCACATAGCTTTCTCTTATATTTTGTGATAAAATAGGCTCAATCTATTTCTAGGAGGATGAGATATGGTTTCTACTATTGGTATTGTTAGTTTATCTAGTGGCATTATCGGAGAGGATTTTGTCAAACACGAAGTGGACTTGGGTATCCAACGTCTCAAGGATCTGGGACTCAATCCCATCTTTTTGCCCCATTCGTTAAAAGGATTAGACTTTATCAAGGACCATCCTGAAGCTCGTGCAGAGGATTTGATTCATGCCTTTTCTGATGATAGCATCGACATGATCCTATGTGCCATCGGTGGAGACGATACCTATCGCTTGCTACCTTATCTTTTTGAAAATGACCAACTCCAAAAGGTTATCAAGCAAAAAATTTTTCTTGGCTTCTCGGATACAACCATGAACCACCTCATGTTGCATAAATTAGGAATCAAGACTTTTTATGGTCAATCCTTTTTAGCAGACATTTGTGAATTAGACAAAGAAATGCTAGCCTATAGCCTTCACTACTTTAAAGAATTGATTGAGACGGGAAGAATTTCAGAAATCCGCCCTAGTGACGTTTGGTATGAGGAACGAACTGATTTTAGTCCCACGGCCCTGGGAACACCTCGTGTCAGTCATACAAATACAGGTTTTGACTTGTTGCAAGGAAGTGCTCAGTTCGAGGGGAAAATCCTCGGTGGTTGCCTAGAATCCCTCTACGATATCTTTGACAACTCTCGATACGCAGATAGCACGGAACTCTGCCCAAAATACAAACTTTTCCCTGACTTGTCAGACTGGGAAGGGAAAATCCTCTTGCTCGAAACAAGCGAAGAAAAGCCTAAGCCAGAAGACTTCAAAAAGATGTTGCTAACTTTAAAGGACACTGGCATATTCGCGGTCATCAATGGACTCTTGGTCGGAAAACCTATGGATGAAACTTTCCATGACGACTATAAAGAGGCACTATTAGATATCATTGACAGCAATATCCCGATTGTCTATAATCTGAATGTCGGCCACGCAACTCCAAGAGCAATTGTACCCTTTGGGGTCCATGCTCATGTAGATGCACAGGAACAAGTCATTCGCTTTGACTATAACAAATAAAGCTGGGAAAAGTTTCTCAGCTTTTTTCTCGGTATCATTACTGGCATTTTCATCACATATTACAGTATATTGAAACTAGAATAGTACACCTCTACTTCTAAAACATTGTTAGAAATCGATTTGTCCTGTTCTCATTTCATTTTACTATACTGATAGCTAAAATGATTAAGGAGAGGCTGTTGCTTAACATGTGAACAAGTAGGGGATAGTATATATTCTCTTTTTCTTTCACATAAATAATAGAAAAGGCAAGGCCTCCACCTAAGTAACCAACTGCACCAATCCACTCTGATAGAGCCAAACTGTGCATATGAGTCAGAGCAAAAACAAGTCCTACCAGAATAATGCTTAGTAAACCTGGCAACCGTTCCTGCAAGTAATGCAATAAGACCTGACGGAAAAATAATTCTTCTACCAGAGGTCCAATGACACAAGCAAAAACAGCTATCAGTAGTGGTTGTTCTTGAAAGGTACTTTGAATATTAGACTGATTTAGACCTTGTCCATCTAGTCCCACAAACTGCTTCAACATCTCTGATACAAATTCAAAGACAACAGTCATCAGAATGAGAAAGAGCCATCCTGTTAAGACGCCAAAGAAGAATTTTCTTTTAGTCTTTCTAATCTCCTTCCATTGTTGGATCAATCTATCCTTGAACAAGAAGGAGCCATATAGAGCTAAAACTACATAAACAAGATAATTTGCAATGACAGATGGCATTAAAGAAGCCAGCAATTTAACGCCATCAAACACAAAGAGGACTGTATAGAGAATCGCAAAAATCAGAATTCCCTTATTTTTGTTAGACATCATTTAAGACCTCTCCACTCACAATCATTCTCGTGGTCATCAACTAGCCCTGCAGCCTGTAGAAAAGACAATACGGCGACTGGGCCTGTGAACTTGAAGCCTCGTTTTTTGAGATCTTTGGCTAATTTCTCAGATAAGGGTGTTTTAGCTGGGGCTTGGCGATAATCAGGAACATCGTTAACGACAGTTTTCCCCTCAACAAAAGACCAAAGATAGGCATCAAAAGAGCCGTACTCTGCCTGTAACTGTAGAAAGGCTTGGGCGTTAGCGCGTGTAGCAAAAATCTTGGCTCTATTTCGAATGATAGCTGGATTCTCCAGCATGGCTTCCAATTCAGTGTCAGTCATCTCTGCGACTGAGTGAATTTGATAGCTATGAAAGGCTTCTCGGAAAGCTTGGCGTTTGTTGAGTACCGTTTCCCAAGACAGGCCTGCCTGATAGGTTTCCATACACAACAACTCAAACAATGCTTGGTCATCATGGAGGGGCTGACCCCACTCCTCATCATGATAGGCGATGTAGAGCGGGTTGGTCATCTTGACCCACGAACAACGTTTTGTCATTCTCTGCTCCTATTTGACCAACATTTTAAGGGCCGACTTGATATAGTTCTCAGCTGTATCTGTCGTTCCTTCAAAGAATTTCTTGATTTTCTTGAGCTCTGTTGCCTTGTAGCCCAGAGCCAACATGGCTTCCATAGCTTCTTCCAATTCTTGGTTTTCAGCACTTGCTTGCACTGCGACCTTGGCAGGAAGGTCATCTCCTGCAACTACTACCTTGCCTTCCAAGTCCAGCACCATCTGCTGGGCTGTTTTCTTGCCAATTTTAGGGAACTTGGTCAAGTAGGTGATGTTCTTGGTTTCAATGGCTTGAACCAAGCCAGCATTGTCATCAGCAGCGATAATAGCAAGAGCTGATACAGGACCAATCCCAGAGACCGAAATCAGACTAAGAAAGAGCTTTTTCTCATCCTCTGAGCGAAATCCATAAAGCAAATGGGCGTCCTCACGCACAACCTGATGCACATAAATCTGATCCTCCTGATTAACCTGACCTGAATAGGCATAAGGATTGGCCACATGCAGGATATAACCAATACCATTGGTTTCAAGAACAATGTATTTGGCAGTAATTTTGGTAATGATTCCTTTTAAATATGCGTACATAGTGTTCCTTCTCTCTTATTTCGTTTATCTAGTATATCATATTTTCTTTATCCGAGGAGCGAGAATCGATTATCACAAATACAGTATATCAAAAACAATCGGTATTTATCTGTTGACATATTCAAAATTAAGTACTATAATCATCTGTAATTGAATAACTATCTTCAGGGCAGGGTGAAATTCCCTACCGGTGGTATAGCCCACGAGCCGAAAGGCATGATTTGGTGAAATTCCAAAGCCGACAGTATAGTCTGGATGAAAGAAGATAAAAGTATATTTGTGCTTTTTGCGTGCTCTGAAATGATTACTTGTCATTTCAGAGCATTTTTGTTAATCGCATAAGTTTTCTTTTGTATGCCTTGAGTAGTCCCCTATTCAAGGCATATTTTTTTGGAGGTAGTGAGATGAGCGATTCAAAATATATGAAATTAGCAATAAAACTGGCACAAAAAGGGGCTGGTTACGTCAATCCCAATCCTATGGTCGGCGCAGTTATTGTAAAAGATAATCACATTATCGGACAAGGTTATCATGAGTTTTTTGGTGGCCCACATGCTGAGAGAAATGCTCTTAAAAACTGTAGAGAATCCCCTGTCGGAGCGACGCTTTATGTAACACTTGAACCCTGTTGTCACTTCGGGAAAACACCTCCCTGTATAGATGCTATAATCGATAGTGGTATTACAAGAGTAGTCATTGGAAGCCTAGACTGTAATCCTATTGTATCTGGAAAAGGAGTAAAGATACTTGAGGAAAATAATCTTCAAGTTACTGTTGGAATTTTAGAAAATGAGTGTCTTAACTTAATAAAAAGTTTTAGAAAGTATATTACCCAGCATGTACCCTATGTTTTTATGAAATATGCAATGTCAATGGATGGAAAAATAGCCACTAAAACAAATCAATCCAAATGGATTACTGAAGAAGAAGCAAGAAAGCATGTGCATCAGTTACGACACCATGTTAGTGCAATTATGGTGGGAGTCAATACTGTTATTCAAGACGATCCTTTGCTGACATGTAGATTGGAGGAAGGGAAAAATCCTATCCGTATCATATGCGATACACATTTACGAACTCCTCTTACCTCTAAAATCGTAAAAACAGCAAATGATATTAAAACTTACATTGCCACTTCCTCTGAAGACAAAAATAAAATGAAGCTATATCAAAATCATGGCTGTGAAATACTTTCCATAAAGAAAAAAGGCAATCATATAGACTTATCGAGTTTAATGCAACATCTAGGAAACATGCAGATTGATAGCCTAGTTCTAGAAGGGGGCAGTCTAATGAATTGGAGTGCTTTGGAACAACAAATTGTTGATGAGCTGAAAATATATATTGCACCAAAAATTTTTGGAGGCAGTGCCAAGTTTCCTGTCGGAGGTGAAGGCATTTCTTTGCCAAATGACGCTATTAGATTGAAACCTTATGCTTTTTCTCAAATAGGAAATGACTATCTCATAGAAAGTGAAGTGATTTATCCATGTTCACAGGAATAATTGAAGAAATCGGAAAAGTTGAAAGAATACAGAAAGACTCTCGTAATTGTAAACTATCAATTAAAGCCTCAAAAATATTAACGGATATCCATTTAGGCGATAGTATAGCAGTAAATGGTATCTGTCTTACAGTTACTCATTTCAATCATCAATCCTTTACAGTTGATGTAATGAATGAAACATGGAGTCGAACAGCTCTTACTCTATTAAAACATGGAAGTGAGGTGAATCTAGAAAGAGCCTTATCTGTCAACGGTCGACTTGGGGGTCACGTCGTTACAGGACACATTGATGGTACAGGAAAAATCTCGTCAATAAAAAAAGATGATAATGCTGTATGGTATCAAATCAACACACAAAAAGAAATTTTAGATTTAATAGTTGAAAAAGGATCTATTACAATTGACGGCATTAGTCTGACTGTCGCTAAAGTCTCCAAAGTAAACTTTTCAGTATCTGTTATCCCTCATACCTTGGAACAAACCATTCTTAAGAGTAAACAAGTCGGGAGTACAGTAAATCTTGAAAATGATATCTTAGGTAAATATGTGCAAAAACTGATGGATAACTCTCCAAAATCAGAAATATCTAAGGAACTATTATATCAAAATGGATTTTAGCAGAAAGGATAATCAGTCAATGGAATATCGAAAAATACAAGAAGCATTAGAAGCATTGCAGAAGGGACGACTTGTTCTTGTTATAGACGACAAGGATAGAGAAAATGAAGGAGACTTAATTTGTTCTGCACAAGCAGCTACAACAGAAAATGTTAATTTTATGGCTACTTATGCCAAAGGATTAATTTGTATGCCTATGAGCGAAAGTTTAGCTAATCAATTAATGCTTTCACCTATGGTTGAAAACAATACAGATAATCATAAGACTGCTTTTACAGTTTCAATTGATTATAAAGAAACGACCACAGGTATTTCTGCCGAGGAAAGAGGACTGACCGCACGTATGTGTGTAGCTGAAGATATAACACCCTCTGATTTTCGCAGGCCAGGACACATGTTTCCTTTAATTGCAAAAAAAGGTGGTGTTCTAGAAAGAAGTGGACACACAGAAGCAACTGTTGATTTATTAAAATTAGCTGGACTAAAAGAGTGTGGCCTATGTTGTGAAATAATGAATCATGATGGCAAAATGATGAGAACAGATGATTTAATTCAGTTCTCGAAGAAACACAACATTCCACTAATTACCATCAAAGAATTACAAGAATATAGAAAAGTATATGATCAGCTGGTAGAACGAGTTTCAACTGTCAATATGCCTACTAGATACGGTAATTTCAAAGCAATTAGCTATATAGATAAACTAAATGGGGAACATCATCTTGCTCTTATTATGGGAAACATAGAGGATGAAGCCAATGTATTATGTCGGGTCCACTCCGAATGTTTAACAGGAGATGTTTTAGGCTCTTTACGTTGCGATTGTGGACAGCAATTCGATAAAGCTATGAAAATGATTGTTGAGAATGGTTCGGGTGTCTTACTTTACTTGCGACAGGAGGGACGAGGAATTGGACTTATCAATAAATTAAAAGCCTATCATTTACAAGATCAAGGCATGGATACGCTTGATGCCAATCTTGCATTAGGCTTTGAAGGTGATTTAAGAGAATATCATATTGGAGCACAAATGCTTAAAGATCTGGGACTTCAGTCACTTCATTTACTGACAAATAATCCTGACAAGGTTGAACAGTTAGAAAAATATGGAATTACCATTTCCAGTAGAATATCAATCGAAATAGAAGCCAATCCTTACGATAGTTTTTATTTAGAAACAAAGAAAAATCGAATGGGTCACATTTTAAATATGGAGGAAAAATAAATGAACACTTATGAAGGTAATTTAGTAGCAAACAATATTAAAATAGGTATTGTTGTAGCGAGATTTAATGAATTTATAACTTCAAAATTATTATCTGGAGCACTAGATAATCTCAAAAGAGAGAATGTAAACGAGAAAGATATCGAGGTAGCCTGGGTTCCAGGAGCTTTTGAAATACCACTGATTGCATCAAAAATGGCAAAAAGTAAAAAATATGATGCAATTATCTGCTTGGGAGCTGTCATTAGAGGGAATACAAGTCATTATGATTATGTATGTAGCGAGGTATCTAAGGGAATCGCCCAAATCAGTTTAAATAGCGAAATTCCTGTTATGTTTGGTGTGCTAACGACAGATACAATTGAACAAGCCATAGAACGAGCTGGTACCAAAGCAGGAAATAAGGGTTCTGAGTGTGCACAAGGAGCTATTGAAATGGTCAACCTGATTCGTACATTAGACGCATAGAACAGACTCTACTTTTAGACGAATAAAGAAACTTGGCAAAATCGCAATTTAATACTCTGTGAAAATCATAGAGCAAACTAGGAAACCAGTCGCAGAGTGGTAAAACACAACTTCGATGTTACAGACAAAACTGGCAAAATTAGCTCAAAACACTGTTTTGAGATTACTGATAAAACTGACGTGGTTTAAAAAGAGTTTCGAAAAGAATTAGGAAAAAATGAAGTAACTATTTCCATGATAAAACGCATAAAATCAAGGTTTTTGAACACCTGATTTTATGCGTTTTTTTGATTTTGAAAATTTTTCCCAGACTTTTTTATACTTTTAATATTTCCCCAACTCACGGAGACTGGTGTGATTTTCCTGAATACGTCGGAACATCTTTTCCATATCCGACTTGGTAAAATGCACCAAAACAGGACGTCCGTGAGGACAGTTATAGGGATTGTCACATTGAGAAAGCTGATAGAGGAGTTGTCTAGCTGAATGATCATCAATACGATGATTGGCCTTGATAGATCGCTTGCAAGACATCATGATAGCCAGCTCTGCTCGGTATTTCTTGATAGAAACTTCCTTGGTCAAAAGGAGCATGTCGCACATCTCATAGATGCCTGATTCAATCTCTTCTTCTGCCATCCAAATAGGATGTTCACGTAGAATAAATTGATTTTCTCCGTACTCTGCTAGAAAGACGCCCACTTCCTCTAAGAGAGGCATTCTTTCCTTGAGACGCAGGGCATCATCCGCAGGAAATTCAAAGATATAGGGCACTAGGAGTTGCTGCTGGCTCTGGTCAACATTGCCAATGCTTTCACGGTACTCCTCGTACTTGACCCGTTCCTGAGCAGCGTGCTGATCTATGATGTAAAGTCCATCTCGCCCTTGGGCAAAGAGATAAGTCCCGTGCATTTGTCCGAAAAACTCCAACTCTGGGAAGCTGGATGCTTCTTCTCGCTCCAGTTTGTCATAAGCCTTATCGATGCTAGCAAGATCTAACTCTGGATGGTCTAGCTGGTCGTAGTTAGCAGGCTTTCTCTCTGCAAAATGCAGTTTTGCTGGCTTGGTCAATCGGTCCAAGGTTTCCTTGGCAAACAGGGTCAAATCCTGCCCTTCATCAGTCAATTCTACCTGATAATCAGCTACTTCAGTTTGACTAGGTCTTGACGGCTCAGTTTTCTCATAGTAGAGCGTATTTTCTTTGAGTGGGAGAATAGTTTGCTCCACCTTCTCACGATTGCGCACAGTCGATTTGGCAAGATTTTCCAAGGCATCTGGAATCAAGGTTTGTTCCTTGAGACTATTTGCAATAGCTTCTGAAACCAGAGTCATCAGTTCTTTTTCCTTGGAAATCCGCACCTCTTGCTTAGTTGGATGCACATTGACATCCGCTAGATAAGGGTCGATATGGATGTGAATGACAGCCAGTGGAAAACGTCCAACCATAAGCTTGCTTCCGAAACCATCCAAAATAGCACGATTGAGCAGGAAGTTCTTGATATAACGGCCATTGATGAAGAGGCTGATATAATTGCGGTTAGCCCGAGTCAACTCAGGTAAAGACACAAAACCTGAAATTTCGAAATCTAGGTCAGAGTTCTCAATTTCAATCATCTTCTTGGCACTGACCAAACCGTAAATCCCTGCGATTGCTTGGCGCAATTGACCAGTCCCTGCTGTCCGCGTCATTTCCTTGCCATCACTAATCAAGCTAAAAGAAATCTCAGGATGGGCCAAGCCCAGACGGTTGACAATATCAATGATATGAGACAACTCCGCTTGCTGGCTCTTCATATACTTGAGACGGGCAGGCGTGTTGAAAAAGAGATCCTCCACACAAACCTTGGTTCCCACAGGACTAGTCGCTGGGATGACTTCCTCAACTTCACCCCCACGCGCGACTAACTTGGTTCCATGACTAGCACCATCCACCGCCGTTAACAGAGTCAAGACACTAACAGACGCAATAGAAGGCAAGGCTTCACCACGAAAACCAAGCGTCCGAATCCGAAAGAGATCTGCTTGATTTTTTATCTTACTGGTCGCATGGCGACGCAGGGCCAACTCCACCTCATCGTGGGCAATTCCATGACCGTTATCCGTGATTTGAACCTTCTTGAGACCAGCTTCCTCAATCTCAATGATAATCTGACTAGAGCCCGCGTCAATGGCATTTTCTACCAACTCTTTGACCACACTGGCAGGACGTTCAATGACCTCTCCAGCTGCGATTTGGTTTGCCAGCATCTCTGGCAATTCAATAATATGAGACATCTTTCAGCCCCTTTCTGTATCTATTTTCCTAGAAATTAATTAGTGCTATTATACCATATTTCAGAAAGAACAGAAAAGCTCCACCACATAGGAGCCCAATCCCTCCACATAGACAAAGTCCCTTGCCAGAGGGAGTAAAATAGTGGTATACTCAATAAAAATCAAAGAGCAAACTAGAAAGCTAGACGCAGACAGCTCAAAACACTGTTTTGAGGTTGTAGATAAAACTGACAAAGTCAACAACTATCCTACGGCAAGACGACGCTGACGTGGTTTGAAGAGATTTTTGAAGAGTATTAATAAAGGTGTACAAGAAGTGAGATTAATTTTGTATGAAAAACAAGGAGAGAAATTTATGAAAGTAGAACTACAGATTAGTGAGACTTACGAGGAGGAAAAGCTGATTGTCCAAGCACCTCAAGAAACCGAAAAAGTCCAGAAAGTCATCGAGTTCGCAGAAAATCTGGACCAAAGAGAAAAAATCAAAGGAAAAATCGATGATCAGGTCTATCTAGTTGAGATTGGCAAGATTCAGCGCTTCTATATCGAGAATCGGAAGGTTCTAGCAGAAACCGCGAGTCAGACCTACAGCATTGATTTGCGACTCTATCAGGTTCTTAAACTCTTGCCAACCAATTTTATCCAAATTTCCCAATCAGAAATCATCAATATCGATTCCATCTCTCACCTCAAGCTCACGCCAAACGGTCTGGTAGAAATTTTCTTGAAAAACGAAAGCTTCACCTACTCTTCACGCCGTTATCTAAAAACCATCAAGGAGAAATTAGAACTATGAAAAAACAAGTATTTCACGATGCAGCTGCCGGTGTTCTTATCGGCCTCATCCTCTCCATCCTCTTTTCACTCATTTATGCACCAAATACCTACGCACCACTAAATCCCTACTCTCTCATCGGCCAAGTGATGGATCAGCATCAGGTTCACGGTGCCCTGGTCTTGCTCTACTGCACACTTATCTGGGCAGCCATCGGTATGCTCTTCAACTTTGGCAACCGCTTATTCAGCCGTGACTGGAGCATGCTTCGTGCCACTCTGACTCATTTCTTCCTTATGCTGGCTGGCTTTGTCCCACTAGCAACTCTTGCTGGTTGGTTCCCCTTCCACTGGATTTTCTACCTCCAGCTCATTATCGAGTTTGCGATTGTCTATCTCATCATCTGGGCTATTCTCTATAAAAGAGAGGCTAAAAAAGTAGATCACATCAATCAACTCTTGGAGCATAGAAAATAGGAACCTCATAATAAGCAAAACCGAGAAAGAAACTTCTCGGTTTTGCTTTATCCTGCTGCACCTTACTATAGTGAAATGAAATAAGAACAGGATAAATCAATCAGGACAGTCAAATCGATTTCTAACAATGTTTTAGAAGCAAAAGTGTACTATTCTAGTTTCAATCTGCTATATCATAACAGTTATTTCAGATTTTCTT
>ERZ1023235.58-NODE-58-length-22907-cov-58.081262_pt1 | contig 22907 bp, 25 predicted proteins | sample MGYA00380453_ERZ1023235 | MGnify/ENA primary metagenome ERZ1023235 (study PRJEB33173, sample SAMEA4830358) | metagenome | study: EMG produced TPA metagenomics assembly of the PRJEB25223 data set...
AAAAATAGAAAAACTCTAGTTTTCAGTCACTTGCAACTGAAGGCTAGAGTTTTTATACTCTTCGAAAATCAAATTCAAACCACGTCAGCGTCGCCTTACCGTACTCAAGTACAGCTTGCGGTTAGCTTCCTAGTTTGCTCTTTGATTTTCATTGAGTATTAAAATAGGTCATTTTCTTCTGGGAGGAGGATAGTTTCTCTACCGTCCATGTCTAAAACCAGTACTCTTGGGGGATAACGAGGGTCGAAAGGATGGTTAAAGTCAAAATCAATGGCTGTAGGGAGGTGTTGACTTGAAAAGTGGAAGGTAATCTTTCCTTGGTTATTAAGCAATTGAAACTCGAGTTCTTCTTCCAATTCAAAGACATTTTTTAAGAAATGATCGATGATATACCAAAAAGAGTCAATGATGTCATCGGGCAAGCTGGTAACAATGCCAAAACTAGCAGACCGCATGTGGGTATTGGTAAAAGCCATATCTCTGTCCCCTTTCTTTTCCCTTATCATACAGCAAATAGGATTAAAAATCAAGAAAAGGTGATTTTTTGAAAAGGATTTTAACTACAGGGAAAAAGAAGGAAAAAAATTCCCAAAAATCTACCGAAGTTAATAGGTAAATTCCCAAATTAACTTGATTATATAACTTTCAGTTACTTTGAGAAGTTACCGAAAAATATTTTTCATATCTATTGACTTTTAGGGGTAAAATTTGGTATGATAGTAGGCGGTATTGTTTACCCCATTTGAAAGGCCCCGGAACCTTCCAAATACTTTTCGATGGGAAGGAACACCCATCACCGTAAACAAAAATCGAACTATATATAGGAGAAATCATGAACAAAACAACATTTATGGCTAAACCAGGCCAAGTTGAACGTAAATGGTACGTAGTTGACGCAACTGATGTACCACTTGGACGTCTTTCTGCAGTAGTTGCTAGCGTACTTCGCGGAAAAAACAAACCAACATTTACACCACACACTGATACAGGTGACTTCGTGATTGTTATCAATGCTGAAAAAGTTAAATTGACTGGTAAAAAAGCAACTGATAAAATCTACTACACTCACTCAAACCACCCAGGTGGATTGAAACAAATCTCTGCAGGTGAACTTCGTTCTAAAAATGCAGTACGTTTGATTGAGAAATCAGTTAAAGGTATGCTTCCACACAATACACTTGGACGCGCTCAAGGTATGAAGTTGAAAGTATTTGTTGGAGCTGAGCACACTCACGCTGCACAACAACCAGAAGTTCTTGACATTTCAGAACTTATCTAAGGAAAGGAACAATAAAGTATGTCACAAGCACAATATGCAGGTACTGGACGTCGTAAAAACGCTGTTGCACGCGTTCGCCTTGTTCCAGGAACTGGTAAAATCACTGTTAACAAAAAAGATGTTGAAGAGTACATCCCACACGCTGACCTTCGTCTTGTCATCAACCAACCATTCGCAGTTACTTCAACTGTAGGTTCATACGACGTTTTCGTTAACGTTGTAGGTGGTGGATACGCTGGTCAATCAGGAGCTATCCGTCACGGTATCGCTCGTGCCCTTCTTCAAGTAGACCCAGACTTCCGCGATTCATTGAAACGCGCAGGACTTCTTACACGTGACTCACGTAAAGTTGAACGTAAGAAACCAGGTCTTAAGAAAGCTCGTAAAGCATCACAATTTAGTAAACGTTAATTCGAAAGAATTACTATACTTATACAGAGCACCTTTCGGGGTGTTCTTTTTTTATACTTTCTTACTAAATTGGTGCAATTGACACAGTTGTTGCGACTTTAGTCGCTTACAAATGTGGCTGCAACCTGACAAGGTCAGTTGCCTCAAAACGTTAATCAATACGATTATATCAATGTTTCAAAGCACTTTGCAAAGATTTTGCAAAGTGCTTTTTTGTCGATTTTTGAGCTAGAATAGCTTTGTGATAACCTTCTGATAACCTCTTCAAAATTTTAAAAATCATAATTCTATTTTGCTTTATTGAGATAATCTGCAAATTTGTCAATAGAGTTTTTCTCACCAGTTTTTGTGGTGTGAGTATAGACATCTAATGTCATCTGACTGCTTGCATGACCGAGACGTTTTGATGTATTAGAAGGATCGATTCCAATTTCAGACATAAGTGTTGCATGTGTATGTCTAAACCCATGTGGGATAATTGGTTTTAATTTATGCTTTTTAATAATTCGATTCAGTACGTTATTAATGTAATCAGCATGCAAAGGTTCAATTTTGTCATTACTTGATATGTAATAGAACATATATTCGTTACTAATATTCAGCTTTGTAAGAGGAAACTGAGATTGTTCTTTCAGATAGAAATTTCTCCATTGCTTAATAATATCGATTGTCTCATCATCAAGATAGATTGTACGAACTGAAGATTCATTCTTTGTGCTCTTTTCAATCGCTTTACCGTCAATTCTTCCTAGACTTTTATCTATGTTCAATAGGTTGCTGTCAAAGTTAATATCATCCCATTTTAAAGCGTATAACTCCCCTTTTCGTAGTCCACTAAATGCAAGCAGTCTAAATAAAGCAAAATGTTTAAATGGCTCAGTTTCTTTCACTATATCAAGGAAATGATGTAATTCCTCCAGAGACCAAAAATTATCTGATCTAGTTTTTTTGATTTTAGGCATGATAACATTCTTCATTGGATTTCGATCAATGTAGTTCATATTGATTGCAAAATCAAAAATTTTTGAGGTATAGGATTTTATCTGTTTGATATTTTTGAAAGTCTGAGATTTTTGTGTAATAAAGTTTTGACAGTCTAAAGAACTGATTTGGTCAATAAATTTACCGCCAAATATTGGTAGAATATGTATTCGATAGATATTCTTAGTTTGGGAAGAAGTTGTTTCTTCAACGGTACCAACATAGGCCTTAAACCATTCTTGATAAAGTTCTTTATAAGTGACTTTGGGGTTAGGTTTGTCGGTATTTACTGTGGGGGCAACGACACCAGCTTCTAAACGAGCTTCGTACAATTTTGCCTCTTTTTTGGTTTTGAACCCTCTCTTTAAGTGCCTTTTTTTCTTTCCATAAGCATCTAAGCCAATGTAAAAGCTGACATAGTATAGGATTCCTTTTTTTGTTTTGTATTTGTGTATAGACATTTTTTCTCCGTATCTAAGTTTTCGGAGCTTATGTAATTGAGAAATGAGTGTCTATCTATTTTTTCTATCTTCTTGGCGGATAGCGTATTCGTCTGTTTTAATCCAGCTCTGCCAAACTTTAGAATCTTTATTTTGGTGATTCATATAGTCTATAAACTCAGACATAAGACGTTTGTTTTTCTCAGCTAGGTATTCTGAGAATATATGACGAAATTCATCTGAAAAACTATCATCAAGTGGTAGTGTTAATGCCCTTTCGCCAAATTCGATACTTTTCTTTAACTTCTCCATATCGCTTTTAAAAGGTGTCACAGAACCAATTTTAGATGTTTTGAAACTATCTGTAACAATTTTAAGATTTGATGGAGCGTGTGGGTTGCTATCAAGTCCCATAATGTAAGCGACGGAAACATTAAAGTATTTTGCCAATTTTTCAGCATTATCTTTTTTAGGTTTGCGGATTCCTTGATTGTATCCAGAAAGTGTAGGATAGGCTATATTTGTAGCTTCGCTAATTTCTGTCAATTTTTTTCCGCTATTTTCTATCAGTTTAGTAATATGATTGGTCATAAGAACCTCCTTTTTATCATTATAACACATTTTATTCTTTTTGAATAAAAAAGCTCGACAAAAATTCAAAATGAATAACAAATTAAATGGTTTCGGAGCTTATTTAATTTAGAAATGAGGTGTTAATTTATGTCGGAAACTACTTTAGTTGTCCAGCTTCCTAAAGAATTAGAGAAGCAATTACGTGCCCATTATGATGAGATGATTTCAAATGCTGTAGCAAGAGTATTTGAAGATAAAGAACTTTATAAACCCATGGTTCGTATGTCAGGTTTGTCTAGGTGGTTAGATGTATCTACGACAACAATCCAAAAATGGACGAAAGAAGGAATGCCAACCATGGTGATTGATGGAGTGACTTTATACGATAAAAGAGTAGTAACACGATGGTTGAAGCAATATGAAAGATAGGTACTAGTATGAATGGTGTTCAGTGGATCAAGATAACAACAGATATATTTGATGATGAAAAAATTCAGCTAATAGAATCAATGCCAGAAGGAGATACTCTTATTGTAATATGGTTTAAAATTCTGGTGCTTGCAGGAAAGCAAAATAATAGTGGCATATTAAGTCTAGGGAACAAGGTTTATTACACAGAAGAGATGCTTTCAACAGTGTTTAGACGAAAGGCTACATCTGTAAAATTAGCTCTCAGTATGTTTGAAGAATTTGGCATGATAGAAATCATAGATGGCGCTATTACCATTCCAAAATGGGAGAAACATCAGAATATAGATGGACTAGAAAAGATTAGGAAACAAACTAGGGAACGTGTTGCTCGTCATAGACAAAAACAAAAAGTACTAATTACAGGCGAGCCACAACTCGTTTTAGACTGTAACGTTACAGTAACGGCTGAAAATGATAATGTAACGCAAGAGATTAAAAACAAGAGTAAGAATAAGAAAGAGATTGAGAATATACTGGATAATAGTTCTAGAAAGCCTGAAACTTATATTCCACCCAAATATTATTCTTTGTTAGAATCCATTTCTTATAAGTACAATGATAGATTTTTGTATCCTAACAATTACACTTTAACACATGCTCAGAAGATGAAGATAGGCGAGTATTTGGCTAGTGGGTATGTAACTAGTGATGAAGTTATTAGCATGATTGAACGGATTCCTGAGGATGCGACTTCTCCTTTAGCGTATTTATTTAAGTCTATGGAGAATTTAAAGCAGGAACGTATGCTGGAGTGCAAAGCTATTGCCCATGAAAATGCCCGAAAGAAGTATATGATAAATGAGTAGATATAGGACTGTTCTAAAGAAATGTTATATCACTGAAGAGCAGAATGAAATAGTGAATAACTTGATTGAAATGACAAACCATCTAAATTTTTCCTCTTATGCTAGGAAAATGTTGTTTAAGAGTTCGCCTATTTATCTTCAATTTGATTTTGAATCTTATCATGACTTTATATTTCAAGTTAGAAGAATTATCAATAACTTACGTCAGTTAGAAAGAATAGCAGAACAAAGTGAAGATTTGGATAATGTAAGGATATTTCACTACTGCGTTGAGCTGATGATAGAATATGAAAAGAAGACAAGTAAACAAGTGAAAGAACTTGTAAAACGACTAAATAAGAAAACGAGGTGATAGGACCATGAGAATAAAATCTGTGTTGAAACAGGTGTTTTTGACGGAAGAAGAAAATAAAAAATTAAATGATTGTATGAGGAAGGAAAATATTCGTAATTTTTCTGAGTTTGCTAGACAAAAATTAATACGAACAGATTTGAACATCCAAAAAGTTTCTTTTGAAGGTTTAGTTCCTTTAACAGAAGAGTTGGAACAAGTCGGAAAGAATATCAATTCTATAGCCCGTCTTGCAACTGTAGTTGGGAGAATAAGCTATGAAAACAAAATGGATATGTCTATTTTGATGCAAAAAATAGTTGATGTGATGGAGAAAAAAGATGTTTATTTTCAAAAGTAGTATGGATAAGGATTTTGATCAGATATGCGAATACATATTGAAATTAAAGCGAGCAGAATTATTTCTTCATGGGATTAAACAACAAGATAAAACGAAGGCTCGTTTGTATCATGCGATGCTGGAATACTACGATGCTAACCATAAAAAAGTAAGACATATGAGAATTTTAAAATAAGGAAACGCTGTTAAAAATTTGCAGCGTTTTTTATATATCTTCTTAAAATATTTGTACACACAAATGACAGTCAAATTGATTTTTGGGATTATTTTATCGAGAAGGAAAGATTTATCATAATATGACTTTGCGAGCTCAGAGTCTGTATACACACACTCCTAAAATCACCTCCAAAGTTTGTATACACAAAGTGTATGTACTTTTGAGGTGATTTGCATTTTGGGGAAGTCCCCAAACCCTTAATGATATTATTGTTGATTTATTGCGATCATTACTTGTTCAGCAATTGCTTTAGCCAGTAACGGTGGAACAGCATTACCTACCTGAGTAAACTGGGGTATTTCTTTTGCTCGTTTATCACCTCCTGTTGTACGCTTACCAAGAAATTCAAAACTATCATCAAATGATTGTAGACGAGCCATTTCTCTTACAGTTAAAACTCGATTAAAAAATGGGTGGATATAGTCATCCGGTAATGTTACCATAGTTGGTGAGACGGTATCTTGATTAAGACGAACTCGAATACTCTTTTTGGTAAAGATAGCTTCGGTTGCAGCAGGAGTTAAATCACCATCTTTTAACATTTTTAAAAACTTATTTTCTGTTATTTCTAAGTTTAAATGATTCTTAACTTCATTCCAAAATAGTTCGGCTTCCTCAAATGAGGTTTTTAACCTAAGTGCTAATGATTTTAGGATATTTTTTTTAGTTGAATCGTTTTTATCATTCATAGACAACAATCCCAGCTGACGATTAGTGAATTGCAACCATTTTTCAGACTTGAAACTTTCTTGGAGTAAATCTTGGTTTTTAAGTTGCTTTAAAATAATAGGTTGATTAGCTTTGCCATTTAGTTGGAACAAACTATCAATAAATAGGTTTGGATAATCCCTTTTTAATTCTACTTTTTCTAATTGGATTCTATTAACTGCTTTGGCTCTGTTCTCACCTTGTTGGTATAATGAAAAACGTTGTGTAACAATGTCATCATGCTTCGATATTTCCATATTCAATGGATTATCAGCTGCAATAGGTTGTTCATCTGTGTTAGGAGTTCTTCCTAATCGACTTTGTATCGAATAATTTGTTTCATAACTAAATTCCCCATCATAAAGATTACCTAAAGCATCATAAACAGTAACATTTGGGATATCATTGTCACTCTCTGGATATTTAATAGGGGCTACATCGTTTCGGTATGCTAAAAATACAACTCGATTTCTTTGTTGTGGTATACCAAAATTTGCAGCATTTAGAACTTGAACATCAAGTAAAGTGTATCCTAGCTCGTCCAACTCATATCTAAGAATAGATTGAACCAAATTCTGTCCTTTGTAAACCCTATTATCGAGTACGCTTGGGAAATCTAACATTTGCATATCCAAAATACCAGTTACATTTTCCATAACAACATAACGTGGCATGATATCTTTAATAATACGCAAATATTCGTGGAAGAGCATATTTCTAGGATCTTTGCTATCTCGTTTTCCTAGACGGCTGAAGCCTTGGCAGGGAGGACCTCCGAAGATAACATCTACAGTTCCTTTTTCAAAGATATTTCCATATTTCAATGAGTTGATTGATTGAAAAATTTTGTCAGAAGTCAGTTCTTTTATATCAGCGAGTTCAAAGTGGGTGTCGACACCATCGATTAAACCTAATTGTTGATGTCGGTTTGTATATGTTTCTTTTACCATAGTGCTTTTATCGCTAGAAAAGATAATATCAAAACCAGCTTGGATGATTCCTTCGCTAAATCCTCCAGCACCGCAGAATAAGTCTATTGCATAGGGCATAATTTACCTCGAATTTTGTATTTACTACCTTAGTAGTATATCAGAATTTTTTTGAAAAGTCCAGGGATTACTTTCTACTTGTATATTCGTAAAAGAATTAAAAAACAGTCAAAATGTAAACTAAAATGAATTATTAGGTTGCTTAAAGTTGTAATATAAAGAAAATGAGAATTGGAGAGTTGTTATGGAGCGATATGTAAAAGAAAATATTGAACGATTGCTTTATTCGAGTGAAATATCGCAAAGTGAGTTAGCTAAACAGACAGGACTTAGTAGGCAAACGATTAACAAATTATTATCTCCAAATACTAATTATAGTCCTAAACTTTCAACATTGGTATTGATTGCTAATGCTTTATCAATCAATTTTCCAGAACTTTTGATTAGAACCGACAAGATCAGTGCTTCCAAAGAATTTTTTTCTAATTCTGTGGAGGAATATCAAAATATTCTTATACAAAATGTCAAGCTATATTTGAGAAGATGGAATCAATTTTCATTGAGTACTTCAGATGGAGTTAGAGAGTCTACTATAAGTAATCTTGTAAATGGTAAATATTCAGATATTTATTTTTCAACAATAGAAAGTCTTGCAGATGAAATGGAAGTTTCACTGGCTGATTTATTTAAGAGAGGAGAAAACTAATGCAATTTATTCCGTATGATGATGAGTTAGAGGTTATTAATACAATACACAAGTACAATTCTAATGACTATACTGTTATAAGATTGACACAAACCATGCTAAATAAAAATATTATTGATGCAAACGGTTTTTTAAGAAAATTGCTGTTAGATAATGATTTATTGGATTTTAAAAACTTAACTTCAAAAGTTTACCTGACAGCTAATCTGGTGTTGGCTGATCAGAAACACGAAGTAAAAATAAGTTTCTATAAAGCCAATAAAAGAGGAGACGAGAGATTCTGGATATACGGGTTAGGAGAGTTCATTAGGTCATCTCAAATCAATGTCAACGACATGATTTACATTACTGTAGACAATCAAAAAATATTAACTTTATTTAATGTCACACGTAGTATTCCTAGAAGTCGTACAATTATACAGATATTTGGACAAGATAAAGTAGAGGCTTCATTAAATAGGTTGATTCCGCAGATGAAAGCCATAGCAAAACAAGGATTTCATAGAAACTCAAAAGGTGCTGGTGAAATTGCACCGAAGGATGCTGGGGACACTCTGGAGTCGCTTTTGGGAATTAAAGTTAATAATAGTCAAGAAGCTGATTTTGAAGGAATTATTGAATTAAAGTCAAAATCTTCTAAAACATTGGATACCTTATTTACTCTACGTCCTAATTTTGAAGGAACACCTGTTGCAGATTTTGAACCGAATGATAGAAGTAGAGTATCAGCATTTGCTCGCCTATATGGTTATGATTCAGATAAACATTTAGGATATAAGAGCTTGTATATTACAATAGGTGCAGAAGAAAATCCTCAAAATAATCAAGGATTCTATCTGGAAGTTAATGATAGAGACAATATTGTTGAACTACGAAAACAAGAAAACAAGAAGAGTATTTTGGTTGCTTTTTGGAAATTCGAAGCATTAGAGGAAGAATTACATAAAAAACACCCAGCAACTTTATGGGTGGAAGTTGAATCCAAAATGGATGGCGAATTAGGTTATTTCAAATACGTTGAAGCAGAATTAACACGTTCACCGCAATTTATGACTTTTCTTTCTCTGATAAAATCAGGAGCTATTACCTATGACTGGCGTGGCTATACGACCCCGTTGGGTAAGTATGCTGGTAAGAATCATGGTAATGCTTGGAGGATTAAGAAAAAGAAAAGAAGTTTGTTATTTGGTAGTACAGAAAAAATTAAACTTGAAGATTGAAGGTGAGTAATAAGATGAATTCTGACCAATTTTTAAAAGATATTCAAGGAAAAAATGTCAATTTTTTGATAGGTTCAGGAGCTTCTTCAGGATTAATTCCTACATTGTGGATTAAGCCAATAGAAAAGTCTTTTGAAGAATTATTGACTTCAAAAAATTATGACGAAAATCAACGAAAAGTCCTTTATTTCATTTGGTTTGAGCTTTGGATACGTAAAACAAAGATTTTTGATTTTAATGCAAGTAATAAAGTTCATAATCAATATAAACGATTTGTTCAAAATTTAATTGATTTTCTTAATAATGAGGGTTTTGATAAACCCAAAAGAGTTAATATATTTACGTCGAATTATGATACGTTATTTGAAATGATATTTGATAAACTAAGTAAGGAAAATAGATTAACTTACTTCAATGATGGTAGTCGGGGGTTCTTCAAAAAGTTTGTTTCGACGGAAAACTATCACTTGAAGATATCTCATTCTGGAATGAGTGACTCCTTTCAACGGGAGATTCCAACTATTAATTTGTTGAAAATTCATGGATCTGTAACTTGGATTAATTCAAACAATGAGATTGAAGTAAATTTAGAAAACAAAATATTCGAAAAACTGTGTAATTCGAGCGATAAAATTATCAATTTAATAACTAAATTTAATGATAATAATGTGAGCACTGAAGATAACTTATTGGATCCAAAAAAATATGAAGAAACTCTTCTTTTTGGAAGCTTGACTGAGGAGAAATTAAGTGAGGAATTATTTAGAATATTTGAAAAATTCTCCGATGAAGTGGAGTCGTTCTATCTATTATATAAAACATTTCCAGTCGTAAACCCTACAAAGGAAAAATTTTCAGACACTGTTTTTCAACAACATTACTATCAGTTATTGCGGATGCTAAGTTTTGAATTGGAAAAAAACGATAGTGTTTTAATTGTTTTTGGTTTTTCGTTTTCTGATGAACATATCTTAGAGATTGTACGTCGTTCAATAGTTAATCCCAAACTCAAGATTTATGTTATTGCTTTTAATGAAGGTGCGAAGAAGCAAATAAAGGAAAAATTGGGAAATTTAGGAGGAAATATTATAGAGTATCTTCCGTCTATCTCATCTCCAGATGGCAATGAAGTTCAAGGAAATTTTTCATATCTTAATTCATTATTTGATGCAAAGGGGAGTGACAAATGACGAATGAAAGTTATGTAGTAGGGACTGTAAGAGAAATTAAGGGAACAAATGTGGTTATTCGATTATTTGATAACTCATCACAAATGACCTATTTCTTTAATGGGAAACGTTACTCGGGTATTATGATTGGATCATATATTGGAATTAAACGTGGTCATTATACGATAGTAGTAAAAATTGAAAAAGAGTATGCACAGGATGTTCTAAGAGACACAACAGTTCAGGAGTTTTCTAAAGACAGGTTCTTTAGAGAATTGGAAGCAAAAGTAATTGGAAGCTTTGTTCGTGAAAAATATATATCAGGAATGGTGGCTTTTCCGCAAATATTTAATGATGTTATTCTATTACCAAATGAGCAAATAACCTCTATAATAAGTGGTGAAAGTTTGGGAGATAATAGATTGCCTTCGAATCCGAATTCATATTTTACTATAGGAGAAATATGGCCGGAAGGTATTCCCTATAAGGTTAATTGGACAACGATTTTTAATACTCACATTGCGATTTTTGGTAATACTGGAAGTGGTAAATCTAATACTCTTGCTAGACTTTATAGTAATCTATTTGATTTAAATAAGAAGAATATCTTAACGTTTGGTAAATCTAAGTTTGTAGTTCTTGATTTTAATGGTGAGTATGTAGGGCATAGAGTATTGACTGATAATAAGAAAGTGTATAATCTAAACACTCAAAATTCGGGGGGTGATAAAATTATAGTGCCTGCTAATAAATTTTGGGATAAAGAAATGTTATCCATTTTATTTGGCGCGACCGCACAAACTCAACAGCCTTTTTTAAATAGATTATTAAAGTATTACTTTTCAAAAAATAATTTTGAAGAGAATGTGTTAGAATATTTTTATAGAGCTTTTAAAACAGTTTATACTTCTACATCAAAAGAATCTTTAGATTTACTAAAATATGCACTGGATGTTTTAGAAATAAATCATGAAAGTTTTTCTACATGGATTGATTTCAGTGCTTTTAATCCGTATAATTCAAATGGTTATTACAGCATGCAAGAATTGTCTGGTTGGAAAGCAAATAATAATAGGTGGTATTGGAATGCTGATGAAAATATGGAAGCATTAGAACAAGAAATTGGAAATATAAAACAACGGATTTCAATATTTATGACGTTGGAGTCAAAGGAAAAAATCAAAAATCCTATTATTCAACTGCGATTGGCAGCTTACTTTCAGATGATTTTTGATTTGTCTCGTCATACTATACAGTATGACCATATTTCACCTCTTATTCATAGAATCGAGGCACGTTCCAGTGATTTTGATAAAGTTCTTCAGATTGAAATGTTACCAGAAAATGATTCTCAAGAGTTATTTGTTGATGGGAATGTAAATATTGTTTCGTTAAAAAATATTAATAAAGACATAAAAATGTTGTTGCCAATGCTAATTGCTAAAATTAGTTATGATATACATAGAGCTAGATTTGAGCAAGATACTATATTTAATCTTATTATTGACGAAGCGCACAATATTCTTTCGGAAAATTCTACAATTGAATCTGAAAAATGGAAAGACTATAGATTGGATGTTTTCGAAGAGATTGTAAAAGAAGGGCGGAAATTTGGATATTATCTTACAATAGCCAGCCAAAGACCTTCTGATATCTCTCCGACAATTGTTTCACAGATTCATAACTATTTTATCCATCGATTGGTAAATGATAATGATTTAAAATTACTAGATAGAACAATGACATCTTTAGACTATATTTCAAAGTCAAGTATTCCTAATCTATCTGCTGGACAAACAATAATCACAGGTGTCTCTTTTGATTTACCAGTAATTGTTAAGATTACTCAACTTCCAAGGGAAGAATCTCCAAATAGTTCAAATAGTGAGCTACTGAAAATATGGAAGGTCAAAAACTATAAATAAAATAAGGTGGTATAGTTTATGGTTTTAAAATCAAATTAACTGAGTTACTTTTGGGAGTTAATAGCTTAAAAGTAGGTTATTTCTCAATTGCATAAGCTCCGAAAACTAAAAAGTGATAACCCTTTGATAACCTCCTGATTTTTAAAAGGGTTATATATGTAAAAATTGAGGATTTATCTCTTAAAAGAACTTGATTTCAGTGATAATTTACCATAAATATCATAATGTAGAAAAAACCAGGTCTTAAGAAAGCTCGTAAAGCATCACAATTTAGTAAACGTTAATCAATCCGATTATATCAACGTTTCAAAGCACTCAAAGGTTTGCCCTATGGGTGTTTTTTCTGTACTTTCTACAAAAATTTGCCCTAAAATTTGCCCTAAAATTACCCTACTTGTTTTTAAGATGTTGGTAGGCAACTTGTCCAGCAGATAAAGGAACTATGTTTGAGGTATTAACATAAGTTTTAGTTGTAACGGTATCGCTATGAGTTAATGCTTCAGAAATGGCTTCTAAGCTCATTCCAGCCTTTTTAGCAAGTGTCGCTCCTGTATGTCGTAATTTATGAGGTGTAGCATGTTTTAACTTTGGGTGTCTTCTTTTTACGGAGTTCATTTTGTTATTGAGATAATCAACGTGTAGAGGGCTATTTACATTACCTTTCGTATCTATATAGGTAAAGACTAGTTGATCGGATGTTTGCATTATACCAAATTTCGCTAACTCATATTTCTGTTGTTTTTTCCATTCTGAAAGAAGTGATACAAGGTAACTAGGAATTGAAAAAATCGTTTTCTTATTTCCTTTTGTTGACTTCACATTTTTATATTTGTCAAGTGCATGCCTTAAGTCAATTTGAGCGTTTGCCAAGTCTATGTTTTTCCAATGTAGAGCATAGGATTCTGATTTTCTATCGCTCAAAATAAAGGCTGTAAAGAATAGGACATAATCTTTTAGTGATAATTTGTCGTTCTCCAAATCTTCCTCATCCTTAGCTTCTTCTAGCTTTATTTTTTTACTTGCTTTAATACGTTTTATGCTTTTTGATAATCGATTTGATTCTATGTACTCTAATTCCTCAGCCCAATCGAAAATTGAGTTTACATAGCTTCGAATAACCTTGAAATTAGCATACTCTTCAGCTTTAGCAGTCATTAAGTTTAGTACGACTTGCTTATTCTGATTCAGAAAATTGATTGAATAATTACCGAACATTGGTAAGATATGCTTTCTGAAAACAGTTTTAGTATTATCAATAGTAACTTGTGTTGGGGGTTTAGTTGTTGAAGTTGTTTGACCAGCTTTGTATGAATCCCACCAAATATTATTAAAGAACTCAGAGAATAGAATATCGTTAGTTTTAGAAAGTAGGATATCCTCACCATTTTCAAGTTGATGTATCTTAGTTAAAATTTCTAGTTCAGCTTCTTTGGCCTCCTTTCTTGTTTTATAGCGTTTAACAAAGTGATTTCCTTTAATCCCCATTTTAGGTCGGATTTCTTTAGGTATATACACTTTAAGATTGTAAGTGTTACTATTTGTTTTTGTAACTGTCATGATGTTCTCCTTTTACGAGTCAGGATATATCATTAGAGATATTATAGCATAGCTTTTCTACAAAGCCATTTATCAATCTCATTTTTATTGAAACGGACAGTCTTACCAATTTTAATAACGGGTAGCCCCTTTTGTATCCAGCCATCTAATGTATTGTTAGATATCCCTAGATATTTGCAAGTTTGCCCCTTGTTAAGGTAAGGACTATCTAAACCTAAATCTTCTTTGAAATGAGAAATTTCATTTTGCAAGAGATTAGTAATCATCGACTGTATTTCTTGAACTTGTTCTGTTGGTAGAATAACTTGCATTTTTTCCTTACTCCTTACTTAACTTTATTTTTTTGTATTTTACTTTATTGTCAATTAAGTGTCCTTTTCGAAATACTTTGCTAATATAGTTGCTTTCATATAGGATATCTTCATTCTTAACAAGGTTATCTAAGGATTCGCTTGTAAATAATTTTATTTCTTTAGGCTTTTGTAAATTACGAGAAGAATAAAAAGCCTTCTTTCCTAGACTCTCTAATAATTCCTATCCTATGCCTTTTTCCATATATTTTGCAACATAACGACCAGCATTAGAAGAATCATCTAACTTATTTAGTTTGTTTATCCGAACTGCACCTAACCCCCAAATTGTCAGTAATTCTTTATGAGGGATAAAAGGAAATGAAAAAAGGAGAATGTGTGCATGCCACGCTCCCCTTTTTTGTCGTTCTAATACTGCGATATATTTAATAAGTCTTTTTTTGGAATGGTATATGTAATAGTTTAAACGTTTAATAAATTTATCAAAAATTAAATTAAACTCATATCTGTTTTGTATATTTTCTTTAGTTGTAAGGGTAAGGAAACTAGTTCTGTCATCAAAATTTGTATCTATTAGGCGTTGAAGTTTCCATTTAGAATTTTTACGAGTGTTAGAAATTCTTTTTATTCGTTCATCTTGTTCAGCAGTTGTGAGTTCTTCAAAAGTTCTACGTTTCTTCTTTTCTTTTAGTGAAATGTGGTCTTCATCAATTTGAGTAGTATCATTTGAAAAAATTGGAGATTCGTATTCCCATATTTCAAGGTACGAAGAAGTTCGGATAATTTTGCGATTGTAACTCACAAAATCATCTCCTTTTCTCGTAATGTTTGCTTATATAATAAATAAACTAGGAGAAGCAAAGCTTCTCCACACTTCTATCATGTGTTTCTAAGCATCGCTCTGCTAAACACGCTTCCAGCTTGCCGACTTCTAGTCGGCAGTTTCGCTTAGTCACATGATGAGAAGTAGTAGTTAAATTTGAGGTTTAGGTAATTGTTTTAATGTTTGGTCTGTAGCCCAGTCAGTTGAAATGATTTCAAGACGTCCTTGATCATAAACTAGCAAATCTCCGTTACCAATAAATTGATATTTATTATCTTTGTCAATATATAATGAAAAAGTATCTATACCAATAATATTTTTAGAAATATCAATAGATTCTTTTGGAGTATGTCCAACAATTTGTTTAGGAAAGTCTTGGTTGGGAAGCAGTTCTAATTCTCTAAAATGTGCCCATAAAGGAGACCCCCCAAGAGCTTTCCCACCACGCATTGGTCCTATTGTATAAGCTAGAATATCTAATTCTTCTTCATGCTCTTTGGTATAGGGGGAAAAATGCCATTTTTGAGGATCAAATATTTGATTGAAACCAGCGTGACTGACTAAATAATCATCTAGTTGATAAGTCACTTGTAATTTTAAATCCTGCAACAATCCTTGAACTGCGAAAAACACTTCTAAATTTTGAATTGAGAAAGGAGCTTGATCTCCCAGTAAATAATAAGCATCATGATTACCTATAAGATTAATTACCTCTATTCCGTTTTGCTCTTTATCTATTTTCCAAGAGTATAAAAAAGTGAGATCTTTGGCATATAGTTGGATATTGTTAGTTTGTCCATGTAAATCAACATAATCACCAAGAAAAATGACTCTTTTAATATTATGTGTTTGGATAATCCTGTCCACAATAGGTAAAATTAGTTGAGATTTTAAATGTAAGTCGCCAATTAATAATGTCTTCATATAGATTCCCCTCTTTATTTTTGATATTAGTCTAAGAATAGAATTAAATTATACCAATTTTTTTAGGATGTTATTTAATATTGATAGGATTTTGTAACTGTATCATAGCAGATAACAGGTATTGTTTTACTATGATACACATCGCCGTCAATGAAGTAATGGTTTTTACCATCAAAGTAAATCTTACCTTGATAAGTTTTATCTTTAGCTACTTCCCAAGAAGCAATATGACCAGAAATAATATCTTTAAAAAATCCACCAGTGGTAGTAGGAAATTTATTTGTAAACATCTCTGAACTCGTTAGGTCTTTCCAAAGCTTGCCCGCTTCTTCATCAACACCAGCATGAACAAAAATTTGGGTTTCAGTTTCATAATAGCGTTTATCCCTATATCGTTTTTTAAACCAGTTTATAAATGGGTTGAATTTGATATTATTTTTAATTTCATTTCTAACACCTGTTTCAAAGTTGTTAGCATTCGATTTAAAAATATAGTTCAATTCCTCTGGAGAGAAGAAGCTTTTTATTGTTTCTGGAAATGCTGAAGCAGTAGGTTTATCTAAAATCAACCAATCATAAAACCATTCTTCATGATTTCCTAAAAGAGTAATAATTTGATTAGGATAAACTTCCTCAAGTTCAATTATTTTGGAAATAACTTGAAAAGATTGAAGTCCATTGTCAATGTAGTCTCCGATTAGAATAAGACGATTATTTTTATCAGATAGATCTACTTTACTGAGAGAACTTATGAATTCATCTAGGTAACCGTGTATATCAGATATTGCAAAAAGTTTAGCCATAAATAGTGTCACCAAATTATTTAGAAATAGGAACTACATCGTTACAAGAAAACCATAAATTTCCATTAAATTGTCCAACTGTTAAATTAGATAATTTAACGGGGCATGTCTTTTTATCGGATAATAATTGAGGAGTAGCAGTAGGAGATAACGTATTAACTTTTATCTGAATCATTTCCATAAAGAAATCTGAATCCTCATCTTGAATTGAAACATTAAGACGTAGTGCTACAGGTTTATTTGTTTCTCTGTCTAGAACTTCTGTATATCCTTTTACTGCCACGAATTTATTTCCTAATAATTCTGATTTAAGAAAATCGTTAATTTTCATATAATACCTCGTTTCTTTTTGTCATCGCTTAAGCGATGAGGAATAGATATTTTTGCTGAAAATCTATTGAATTTAAGCAAAAATATCTATTGAAATTATTTTGACTTTGTTACGTATAATTGTAGTTCTTTTATAAAATCGAATTGTGTTGTATCAAGATAAGGGCTTTCCCAATATTGAGCTTTTTCTTTCCCTGAGCCTTGCATATAAAGATATCCTGCTCCTTTTTCTTCAATAGATTTAAACTTATCAGGTGTAGCTGAGCCAAAGACCATGCGGTATCCCTCTATTGAGTTTGCTCCTAAAGCTATTCTTAGTCCTAAATTATCTCTAAGATCAGTGTTTAAAGTTTCAGCTCTCATTTGTTGAGCAGATACAAGGATAAATACTCCTGCTTGTCGCCCTAGTAGAATAATTTGTTTGATACCGTCCATTGCTTCGGTGATAACTTCTTTAGATTTTTTATCTGTTGCTGAAGCTTGAAATGCTCCCATTTCATCAAATATAAGCCATACTGGTTTAAAGCCGTGGTCGGCAAAATTTGAACCGTAATGAAAGTTATCACGCATGGCTTGATATCGTTCCTGCATTTGTTCAACTACCAAATGTACAATACGAGCAATATTATTGGGAGTTGTAGCTACATATTTATCGCTTAAATAATGAGATAAACTACCTAAATCACTGTTCTTAGGATCTGCAATATATAGTGTTGAGTTTCTTTTAAGAAGTTCAATAATTAAGAAAGATATAAATATAGACTTTCCGCTACCTGTACCACCTGAAACTAAAATATGAGGACATTTTATAGGATTATAAGTTATATCATACCCTAAGTCTATATCAAGACTATCTATCTCTTTTTTATGATTATGGGGTGATAATATTAGTCTATTAGGTTTCTTGTAATAAAAGTGATATTCCACAATATTAGGATGAGTAATTTTTTCTTCTAGTTCAAGTTCTAGAACTCCAGCTAATACATCATCAAGCGTCTGAACCTTTTTACTAAATTCGTCACCTCTTATAAGCGCTTTAATGATAATATGACCGTTTTGATTATCTAATTCATATTTTAAAATCGCACTTCTAATAATTTTTTCGTAACCTGAATTATCCTTTTCCGAAGTGTAGAGATGATTTGTATATAAAACAAATAGTAAACTTTCCCTGATAATTAAATCAAAATCTAGTTCGTATCTAAAATCTTTTAATTTATTATTTATTTTATAGATTGCTAGAATACCAAAGACAATACATAAGATTTGAATAAAAGCAGGAGCTCTAATACTTACTATTAAACCTAATAAAACAAAGATAGAAAAGATAATTATTATCAGATGTAACAATTTTAAACGTGAACTTGTAATAAAATAATTTCTTTTTAAATTAGCTTCTTTTTTTAGTTTAAACATCAATAAAACCTCCTTGCAAGTAGTAAAACAACTATACTATTATTAGTATAGAGAACCTAAGCAGGATTTGCTTAGGTTATTGTTGTGTCTTCCAATAGGAATATACAACAAGTTTAATGATGTAACTAAGCCTTGGTAATCTAGTAGCACCATCTTCTTTCATTAAATGATATCGAAATTCATCAAGACCATTTAGAACATTTTCATCTAAATAGAGTCTAGGAGTTACGGATGTTTCTAGACTAGGATTGACATTTTTGATATCTTTTTCCATTTCTTGACGTAGTTTTTGCCATTCATCAATGGAGTAATCTTTTGTATTTCTATATGATTCTTCAATGACACTTCCGATAGAGGCTTTTAAAACTATATTGAAAGAAACACCATTTAATTCATCGTAATGATTTGATAGAAGTGTTTGTTCTAATGTACTTAGAAAATTATTCTGACTTAGTTCTTTAATTTTACGTTCTTTATTTTGAATAAGTTCGTCTATCCATACTTTGGCTTCATATGCAAGACGAACACTTTTATATACTCTGACCACATATCCTCCTGTTTAAAATTCATTAGAAAATTTTATTTTATCCATATTTTCAATTTCCTTATAGAAATTAAAATCTTTTTGATCTAACTTATCACAGATTTGTTTAATGATAAATTTACCTCGTTCTTCAATTCGCTCATTGACTTTTTTGAGGAAAATTGAGAATTCCTCCGTACCTTCTAGCTCTTTGTTTATAAAGGAATGATTTTCCCAAAAAATTTCAGGCTGATAATTACTATTTACATACGGCTGTAAGTAATAGTTTTTAATAAATTTTTTCCAAGATTCATCTTCAGTTAAGAAACATTAATTTTTTAATGTTATCATCATCAAAGTTTTTCTCAATTACACCCAACAAGTAATCTTTTGTATAATTTTTATGAGAATATTTATCAAGTATTGTTATTCCTTGCTTTAAAATGTATTCTCCTATGTACATTTCGATTATATTTCTACTTTGGAATTCGTGTTCTAATCCTTCTATCCCACTTCCTTTTCCGCGCGAACCTACTGGTACTGGTCTAATTCCTGTTATAAAAATTAAAATGGCATTTTTACTCCATTTAGTACCTAATTTATTTATAATATTTACACCAATATATTCATCAGATGTTGGCATTCCGTAATCATGGCCTGCGCCGATAACTACAACATGCCCATCTTCTGTAAATTGTACAAATATGCACTCCCCAACTTCAGTTGTAAAGTCTTCTTGTTTAGATAGATCCACATTTAAAATGCGATATTCAATATTTGATGCTTCATAACCAGGCAATTCACTTAAAGGTTTTAAGCAAGTTTCGACGTGTTTTCTAACCTCTAAATAGTATTCATTGAAACTTTTATCTATTGGGTGATTTTTAAATGTCTCAATACCAATTTTTACTCGTTCTTCTGGGCTTGGTTTCGTAGTTCCCATAAAATTCTCCTGTTGAAAAGATATAATAAATTATAATTTTTAGATTTATTTTTTTCTAGTATTTACAGAGTAAATATATGCTAAATAATTTGCAAAATCTCCCTGACGTCGTCGATCAGTTGTGATTTGATCAAACCAATTAGTATTTTTCCCATCATTTTCAGAGAAATATTTAATAACTTTTAGTTGACTTCTAAAAGCTTCATGAGTAGATTTCCTAGAAATATCATTTTGCTCTCTCTTTGGCAGTGGAATTGTTTCAGACCTGACTCGAAGTTCAGTATATTGCGCTGCTAGTTCGATTAACGTTGTCCAGTTTTCAAGAAAATCAGGATCTTTTGTATTTAAAGAATTAACTAGATTGTCATATATTTCTCCAGCTTCTTCAAAAGTTAATGCAGTTTTATCTTTCAGAAAATCTGAATAAGTGTAAATTTCCATATGGATCTCCTTTTAGAAAATATATAATGTCTAACGACAACTTCTGTCTTTATTGTAATCTTATTTAAAAATAAAGTCAAGGATTTTTTATATTGTTGTTATATTGAGATTGAAAATTGAGTCCATTGTATTTTCCTCCTTTTTAAAATATTATAGAACTCTTTATATTAGATAAAGAAGTTTATTTTGGATAAATTTAGTTGACAAATTTTCTTGCCAACTAATCTATTTATTTAAGTACTTTTTAAACACATAATCAATTACTTGTCCTTGAGATGGAGCATATCCAAATTCAGGAACTAACTGACCAGCTACAATTTCTATATTAAACTTGGTTGTCTCATCAATAACTGCTGAGAATTTAACAGGGTTTGAAAATTGATGTTCTGCTGGAATAGGTTTACCTCTTGCCATAAAATGATAGTCCTCCAAAAACCATATAAACTTCTTTATCTTTATTTAATTTTATCAGATTCCTTTTAATAAGTCAAGTAAAGTATCAAAAATTTTTTTCGTTTGAATTTTTAGAGAAATTTTAAAAAGTAATGTTGAAAACACAATAATTTATTATCTTATTGTTGTACTTGAATTTAAAATTGAGGATTATTACAAAACTTTTTAATTGTAGCCGCTTTTATTTTGTTGACATCAATTGTCGAATAATATATAATAACCTATCAGGAGGTAAGTGATGAACAATTTGCTAGAACAATATTTAGTTATTGATATCGATGGAGCTTTTGGCTACAAAGACAACGGGGAACAGTATTGCCAATCAGTACATTACGGGGAATCTCGTTTTAAAGAAGCAGAAAGACAAAATAGTAAACCTGTAGTAGCAATAGAAATAATAGAAGAAGAGATTTTAGCATTTTTAGAAAAAGTTGGAATTAGAACGACTAAAAAACCTAGGATAGATCCCCAAAAGATTGACTATAGAGAAATACAAAAAGAGTATAGCTTGAATAGTGAAAAAGATTTAGTATGGTTAAAATTTGCTAACAATGGTCATCTTGGAGTTGTTGCTACAAGTAATGATATTAATTTCCAAATTCCTAAGAATAAATCTGAGTATAATTCAAAAATTCGAGTATATAATGAGTATGAAAAGCGATATAGATATGAATGGGAGTATAATTCTGCTGGTATTATTCTTCATAACTTAGGACTAAAATGGGATGAGTCTTTTGTATTGCTTTTTCCGTTAGGTAATATTCCAAATGGATATAGACGTCATGATATTGAAAAGGCAATAGGCAATTTCTTATATAAAAAAGGTGTACCTATCCTAGATTTATATTCACATTTGTATTAATTTTTTCAGAATAGGTCTATAGTAAAATAGCATACATTTATTCTTTCGCTAAGTATAATATAAAATATCATCCTTACTTCTTGAAGTAGGGATGATATTTCGTCTTATCGTTTTTTGTACTCATTTTCTAATTTAGGGTAAATAACTGATATAGCTGACTCGTTGTGGATTATTTTATAGAAAAACTTACCCTATTTAAATAAAATTATTTAAGATTAGTTGAGACTTTGTGAGATTTTAGTAGTTAATAATAGCTTAATTGAACGTATTTGAAAGAGCTTAGTTGTTAGGTTAGCCAAACCAGGTCTTAAGAAAGCTCGTAAAGCATCACAATTTAGTAAACGTTAATTCGAAAGAATTACTATACTTATACAGAGCACCTTTCGGGGTGTTCTTTTTTTATACTTTCTTACTAAATTGGTGCAATTGACACAGTTGTTGCGACTTTAGTCGCTTACAAATGTGGCTGCAACCTGACAAGGTCAGTTGCCTCAAAACGTTAATCAATACAATTATATCAACGTTTCAAAGCACTCAAAAGTTTACCTTATGGGTGCTTTTTTCGTGTTTTTTTGAAAAGTTTACCTTGTTTTTATAGTAAGGTGAAATAAGAATAGGACAAACCGAGGATAGTCAAATCGAATTCTAACAATGTTTTAGAAGTAGAGGTGTACTATTCTAGTTTCAATCTACTATATTATGGATAATGCAAGATTCCATAGAATGGGTAAGTTAGAACTCTTGTGTGAAGAGTTTGGGCATAAACTTTTACCTCTTCCTCCCTACTCACCTGAGTACAATCCTATTGAGAAAACATGGGCTCATATCAAAAAGCACCTCAAAAAGGTATTACCAAGTTGCAATACCTTTTATGAGGCTCTTTTGTCTTGTTCTTGTTTCAATTGACTATAAATCGCTATAAGAAAAAATCATT
>ERZ1023235.65-NODE-65-length-21300-cov-71.236385_pt1 | contig 21300 bp, 18 predicted proteins | sample MGYA00380453_ERZ1023235 | MGnify/ENA primary metagenome ERZ1023235 (study PRJEB33173, sample SAMEA4830358) | metagenome | study: EMG produced TPA metagenomics assembly of the PRJEB25223 data set...
TGATTTCTACATTAGCATTTTCAGTATTTGTTTTGCTAATGAGCTATATTACTGAGAGTTTTGGTATTAGCATCAGTTTTTGGCTATCAGCCATTTGTCTGATGATAGAAGCTATTTTAATTTATATCAGACGAGATTATTTTAAATGAGAGAGTGGTTAAAAAGTCTTTAAAAATCAGAAAAGCGCATAGTATCAGGTGTTGAAAAAACTTGATATTGTGTGTTTTATTATGGGAAGATTTACTTCATTGTCTCCTGAAATGGAGTTTTGAAGCAGGATCACTCTATTTGAAAATATACATAGAAAAACCGCATAATCCTTAAAATAAGCTGAAATCTATTGGAAACATACGGTAAACAATTGAAAAGATACTATATAAAGTGGTACAATGGTAGAAAAATAAGCTAGTAAGAATCACTCTTATTTTAGCGAAAAATTACAGAAATGAATGGTTTTTCTTGATGAAACAGAGAAAAGAATTGTACCTCTTTCTTGGTCGGACAGCCTTGTATTTTCTTATCTTTCTAGGGCTGCTTTACTTCTTTAGCTATCTTGGTCAGGGTCAAGGAAGCTTTATCTATAATGAATTTTAACTTGAAGGAGAATCCCTATTGTGTCAAATAAACCAATAGCAGATATGATTGAAACCATTGAGCATTTTGCTCAGACACAGCCTAGCTATCCTGTCTATAATGTTTTGGGGCAGGAACACACTTATGGCGATTTAAAGGCTGATTCGGATAGTTTGGCTGCAGTCATTGACCAACTAGGCTTGCCTGAAAAGTCTCCTGTGGTTGTTTTTGGTGGCCAAGAATATGAAATGTTGGCAACCTTTGTAGCGCTGACTAAGTCAGGTCATGCCTACATTCCAATTGATAGCCATTCGGCCTTGGAGCGAGTTTCAGCTATTTTAGAAGTAGCAGAGCCAAGCTTGATTATTGCCATTTCAGCCTTTCCCTTGGAGCAGGTTTCTACACCAATGATAAATCTAGCTCAGGTTCAAGAAGCCTTTGCCCAAGGGAACAACTATGAAATCACGCATCCAGTCAAGGGAGATGATAATTACTACATTATCTTTACTTCTGGTACGACTGGTAAGCCTAAGGGAGTGCAGATTTCACATGATAATCTCCTCAGCTTTACAAACTGGATGATTACGGATAAGGAATTTGCGACACCGAGTCGTCCGCAAATGCTGGCACAGCCACCTTATTCTTTTGACTTGTCTGTCATGTATTGGGCACCGACCTTGGCACTTGGTGGTACGCTTTTCACTCTTCCTTCAGTCATCACTCAGGACTTTAAGCAACTCTTTGCGGCTATCTTTTCATTGCCAATCGCTATCTGGACATCAACACCATCCTTTGCAGATATGGCCATGTTGTCTGAATACTTCAACAGTGAAAAAATGCCTGGAATCACGCATTTCTACTTTGATGGTGAAGAATTGACGGTCAAAACAGCTCAAAAACTGCGCGAGCGTTTCCCAAATGCCCGTATCATCAATGCTTACGGCCCAACAGAAGCGACAGTAGCTCTGTCAGCAGTTGCCGTGACAGACGAGATGTTAGCGACTCTCAAACGCCTACCAATCGGCTATACCAAGGCTGATTCTCCAACCTTTATCATTGACGAGGAAGGAAATAAACTGCCAAATGGCGAACAGGGAGAAATCATTGTTTCTGGGCCAGCTGTTTCAAAAGGTTATATGAACAATCCTGAAAAAACAGCAGAAGCCTTCTTTGAGTTTGAAGGTCTGCCAGCCTATCACACAGGCGATGTGGGAACCATGACAGATGAGGGCTTGCTTCTCTACGGCGGACGCATGGACTTCCAGATTAAGTTCAACGGTTACCGCATTGAGTTAGAAGATGTCTCTCAAAACCTCAACAAGTCTCGCTTTATCGAATCTGCTGTCGCAGTACCGCGCTATAACAAGGACCACAAGGTACAAAATCTATTGGCTTATGTCATCTTAAAAGACAGTGTTCGTGAGCAGTTTGAGCGAGATATCGATATTACCAAGGCCATCAAGGAAGACCTGACAGACATCATGATGTCCTACATGATGCCATCTAAATTCCTTTACCGAGACAGTTTGCCACTGACTCCAAATGGAAAGATTGACATCAAAGGATTGATTAACGAGGTGAATAAGAGATGATGGAGTTTTTTCAACAGCTTCCTCATTTAGAGCCATATGGCAATCCTCAGTATTTTGTTTATGTGATTGCTGCAACCTTGCCCATCTTTATAGGCCTCTTTTTCAAGAAACGCTTTGCCTGGTATGAAGTGTTGGTAAGTCTCTTCTTTATTGTCACCATGTTGGTGGGTGGAAAGACCAATCAACTAGCTGCCTTGGGTATTTACCTTTGCTGGGAAATATTGCTCCTGCTTTTCTACAAGCATTATCGAAAAAGCAAGGATGGCAAGTGGGTCTTCTACTTAGTTAGTTTTCTGTCCCTACTTCCGATTATCTTTGTCAAGGTGCAACCAGCTATCAATGGAACGCAGTCTTTGCTTGGGTTCTTGGGAATTTCTTACCTGACCTTTCGTTCGGTTGGGATTATCATCGAGCTGAGAGATGGAGTGATTAAGGATTTTACCCTCTGGGAATTCCTCCGTTTCCTTCTCTTCATGCCAACTTTCTCGAGTGGTCCAATCGATCGCTTTAAGCGATTTAATGAAAATTATCAGGCTATTCCTGAGCGAGATGAGTTGATGGATATGCTGGATGAATCTGTCCGCTATATCATGTGGGGCTTTTTGTATAAGTTTATCCTAGCTCATGTTTTAGGAGAGACCTTACTACCTCCTCTGAAGAATTTAGCCTTGCAGTCAGGTGGCTTCTTTAATCTCTATGCCTTGGCAGTTATGTATACTTTTGGTCTGGAGCTCTTCTTTGACTTTGCAGGTTATTCTATGTTTGCTTTGGCCATCTCAAACTTGATGGGAATCCGTAGCCCTATCAACTTTAACAAGCCCTTTTTATCAAGGGATTTAAAGGAGTTTTGGAATCGCTGGCATATGAGTCTGTCCTTCTGGTTCCGTGACTTTGTCTTTATGCGAATGGTGATGGTGTTAACCAGAAAGAAAGTCTTTAAAAATCGTAATGTAACCTCAAGCATGGCCTACATTGTAAATATGCTGATTATGGGATTTTGGCATGGTGTGACCTGGTACTATATCGCCTATGGACTCTTTCATGGACTAGGCTTGGTCATCAATGATGCCTGGGTTCGCAAGAAAAAAACGCTCAATAAGGAACGGAAAAAAGCAGGGAAGGCTGCCCTACCTGAGAATCGCTGGATTCAGTTGCTTGGCATGGTTGTCACTTTCCATGTTGTCATGTTGTCATTCTTAATCTTTTCTGGATTCTTGAATAATCTATGGTTTAAAAAATAAAAGGAAATAAAATATGGATATCAAATCAGAAGTTATTGAAATTATTGATGAGTTGTTTATGGAAGATGTTTCTGACATGATGGATGAAGATCTTTTTGATGCAGGTGTCTTGGATAGTATGGGAACGGTTGAGTTGATTGTGGAGATTGAGAACCGTTTTGACATTCGTGTCCCTGTAACAGAGTTTGGTCGTGACGACTGGAATACAGCTAATAAAATCATAGCTGGTATTGTGGAGCTACAAAATGCTTAAACGCTTATGGATGATCTTCGGACCGGTCTTGATCGCTGGTTTGTTGGTTTTTCTGCTCATTTTCTTTTATCCTACTGAGATGCATCATAATCTAGGAGCTGAAAAGCGTTCAGCAGTGGCTACTACTATCGATAGTTTTAAGGAGCGAAGTCAAAAAGTCAGAGCACTATCTGATCCAAATGTGCGTTTTGTTCCCTTCTTTGGCTCTAGTGAATGGCTTCGTTTTGACGGTGCTCATCCTGCGGTATTAGCTGAGAAATACAATCGTTCCTACCGTCCTTATCTTTTAGGACAGGGGGGAGCTGCATCGCTTAACCAATATTTTGGAATGCAACAGATGTTACCACAGCTGGAGAATAAACAAGTTGTGTATGTTATCTCACCTCAGTGGTTCAGTAAAAATGGCTATGATCCAGCAGCCTTCCAGCAGTATTTTAATGGAGACCAGTTGACTAGTTTTCTGAAACATCAATCTGGGGATCAGGCTAGTCAATATGCAGCGACTCGCTTACTGCAACAGTTCCCAAACGTAGCTATGAAGGACCTGGTTCAGAAGTTGGCAAGTAAAGGAGAATTGTCGACAGCAGACAATGAAATGATTGAATTATTGGCTCGTTTTAATGAACGCCAAGCCTCCTTTTTTGGTCAGTTTTCGGTTAGAGGCTATGTTAACTACGATAAGCATGTAGCTAAGTATTTAAAAATCTTGCCAGACCAGTTTTCTTATCAAGCAATAGAAGATGTTGTCAAAGCAGATGCTGAAAAAAATACTTCCAATAATGAGATGGGAATGGAAAATTATTTCTATAATGAGCAGATCAAGAAGGATTTGAAGAAATTAAAGGATTCTCAGAAAAGCTTTACCTATCTCAAGTCGCCAGAGTATAATGACTTGCAGTTGGTTTTAACACAGTTTTCTAAATCTAAGGTAAACCCGATTTTTATCATTCCACCTGTTAATAAAAAATGGATGGACTATGCTGGTCTACGAGAGGATATGTACCAACAAACGGTGCAGAAGATTCGCTACCAGTTAGAAAGTCAAGGTTTTACCAATATAGCAGATTTTTCTAAGGACGGTGGGGAGCCTTTCTTTATGAAGGACACCATTCACCTTGGTTGGTTGGGTTGGTTGGCTTTTGACAAGGCAGTTGATCCTTTCCTATCCAATCCCACACCAGCTCCGACTTACCATCTGAATGAGCGCTTTTTCAGCAAAGATTGGGCGACTTATGATGGAGATGTCAAAGAATTTCAATAGATAATATAATATAGAAGAGTTCAAGAATGAAACTAGTTTTCACGTTTTTTCTTGACTCTTTTTTTGCTTGTGATATAATTAACTGGTAAACAAAATGTCAAAGAATAGTATTTTTCTCTTAAAAAAGAGAAGTCTAAAAGGAAAGGAGTCAGATATGAGACAGCTAGCAAAGGATATCAATGCTTTTTTGAATGAGGTGATTTTGCAGGCGGAAAATCAGCATGAAATCCTAATAGGTCATTGCACTAGCGAGGTGGCCCTGACCAATACTCAGGAGCATATCCTTATGCTCTTGTCAGAGGAATCTTTAACAAATTCAGAATTGGCCCGTCGTCTCAATGTCAGTCAGGCGGCAGTTACCAAGGCCATTAAGTCTTTGGTCAAGGAAGGGATGTTGGAAACATCTAAAGATTCTAAAGATGCGCGTGTGATTTTTTATCAGTTGACTGACTTGGCTCGTCCAATCGCTGAGGAGCACCACCATCACCATGAGCATACACTTTTAACCTATGAACAAGTGGCGACTCAGTTTACTCCAAATGAACAAAAAGTGATTCAGCGGTTTTTGACTGCTTTAGTAGGAGAAATCAAATAATGAGATATATTACGGTAGAGGATTTGTCCTTCTATTATGATAAGGAGCCTGTTCTTGAACATATCAATTATAGTGTTGATAGTGGGGAATTTGTTACCTTGACTGGGGAAAATGGAGCGGCTAAGACGACGCTCATCAAGGCCAGTCTTGGAATTCTGCAACCACGCATTGGAAAGGTGGCTATTTCAAAGACAAATACGCAAGGTAAGAAATTGAGAATAGCCTATCTTCCTCAACAAATTGCCAGTTTTAATGCTGGTTTTCCAAGTACGGTCTATGAATTTGTCAAGTCGGGTCGCTATCCGAGAAAAGGCTGGTTCCGTCGTTTGAATGCTCATGATGAGGAGCATATCAAGGCCAGTCTGGACTCAGTTGGCATGTGGGAACATCGAGACAAACGCTTGGGGTCTCTATCTGGGGGACAAAAGCAGCGAGCGGTAATTGCGCGTATGTTTGCTTCTGACCCTGATGTGTTTATCCTAGACGAGCCGACAACGGGGATGGATGCAGGAAGTAAAAATGAATTTTACGAACTCATGCACCACAGCGCCCATCATCATGGCAAGGCTGTTTTGATGATTACCCATGACCCTGAAGAAGTTAAGGATTATGCGGATCGCAATATTCATCTAGTCCGTAACCAAGACTCGCCATGGCGTTGTTTCAACGTTCATGAGAATGGCCAGGAGGTGAGCCATGCTTAGTTTATTATCTTACGACTTTATACAACGCGCCTTTTTGGCGGTTATTGCTATGAGTCTTTTCTCACCGGTATTGGGAACCTTCCTCATCTTGCGTCGTCAGAGTTTGATGAGTGATACCCTTAGCCACGTCTCACTTTCAGGTGTAGCCTTTGGTCTGGTTTTGGGGATTTCTCCAACTGTTTCTACTATTGCCATTGTCTTGATTGCGGCGGTCTTTCTGGAGTATCTCCGTACGGTTTACAAGAGCTTTATGGAAATCGGGACAGCTATCCTCATGTCAACAGGTCTGGCTGTTTCTCTGATTGTCATGAGCAAGGGTAAAAGCTCGAGTTCAATGAGTTTGGACCAATATCTCTTTGGTTCGATCGTGACTATCAGTGAAGAACAGGTCATTTCCCTCTTTGTCATTGCGGCGGTTGTTTTGATTTTGACCTTTCTCTTTCTTCGTCCTATGTATATCTTAACTTTTGATGAAGATACGGCCTTTGTGGATGGCTTGCCAGTTCGTACCATGTCCATTCTTTTTAACATGGTGACAGGGGTGGCTATTGCCCTTATGATTCCTGCAGCAGGAGCTCTTCTGGTATCGACCATTATGGTCTTGCCAGCTAGTATTGCCCTGCGTCTGGGGAAAAACTTTAAATCGGTTATGCTGCTTGCCAGTGCGATTGGCTTTTTGGGAATGGTAGCAGGACTTTACATTTCCTACTATGCAGAAACACCTGCAAGTGCAAGTATTACCATTATTTTTGTAACTGTCTTTATACTAATCAGTTTAGTAAGACGTTTTATCAAATAGGAGACGAACGTGAAAAAAATTAGCTTATTACTAGCCAGTCTATGTGCCTTGTTTTTAGTGGCTTGTTCCAATCAAAAACAGGCAGATGGTAAACTCAATATCGTGACAACCTTTTACCCTGTCTATGAATTTACCAAGCAAGTCGCAGGAGATACGGCTAATGTAGAACTCCTAATCGGTGCTGGGACAGAACCTCATGAATACGAACCATCTGCCAAGGCAGTTACCAAAATCCAAGATGCAGATACCTTCGTTTATGAAAATGAAAACATGGAAACATGGGTACCTAAATTGCTAGATACCTTGGATAAGAAAAAAGTGAAAACCATCAAGGCGACAGGCGATATGTTGCTCTTGCCAGGTGGCGAGGAAGAAGAGGGAGATCATGACCATGGAGAAGAAGGTCATCACCATGAGTTTGACCCCCATGTTTGGTTATCACCAGTTCGTGCCATTAAACTAGTAGAGCACATCCGCGACAGCTTGTCAGCAGATTATCCTGATAAAAAAGAGACCTTTGAGAAGAATGCAGCTGCCTATATCGAAAAATTGCAAGCCTTGGATAAGGCTTACGCAGAAGGCTTGTCTCAAGCAAAACAAAAGAGCTTTGTGACTCAACACGCAGCCTTTAACTATCTTGCCTTGGACTATGGACTCAAACAAGTCGCAATCTCAGGACTTTCTCCAGATGCAGAGCCATCAGCTGCTCGCTTGGCAGAATTGACAGAGTATGTCAAGAAAAATAAAATCGCCTATATCTATTTTGAAGAAAATGCCTCACAAGCCCTTGCTAACACACTTTCAAAAGAAGCAGGTGTCAAAACTGATGTCCTCAATCCTTTAGAAAGTCTGACAGAAGAGGATACCAAGGCTGGAGAAAACTACATTTCCGTGATGGAGAAAAACCTCAAGGCTTTGAAACAAACAACAGACCAAGAAGGCCCAGCAATCGAACCTGAAAAGGCAGAGGATACCAAGACAGTCCAAAATGGTTACTTCGAGGATGCAGCTGTCAAGGACCGCACCTTGAGTGACTATGCAGGTAACTGGCAATCAGTTTATCCTTTCCTTGAAGACGGCACGTTTGACCAAGTCTTTGACTACAAGGCTAAGTTGACTGGTAAGATGACCCAGGCTGAGTACAAGGCTTACTATACAAAAGGCTATCAGACAGATGTGACTAAGATTAACATTACTGATAATACTATGGAATTTGTTCAAGGTGGACAAAGCAAGAAATACACTTACAAGTATGTCGGTAAGAAAATTTTGACTTACAAGAAAGGCAATCGTGGCGTGCGTTTCCTCTTTGAAGCCACAGATGCTGACGCTGGACAATTCAAGTATGTTCAGTTTAGTGACCACAATATCGCCCCAGTTAAGGCAGAACATTTTCATATTTTCTTTGGAGGCACAAGCCAAGAAGCCCTCTTTGAAGAAATGGATAACTGGCCAACCTATTACCCAGATAACCTATCTGGCCAAGAAATCGCCCAAGAAATGTTGGCGCATTGATGAGAAATCGACTAGTTCATAAGAGCTAGTCGGTTTTTTGATACTAGATGGCTAACTTCATTATAGACCTTTCAGACCTTTCAGAACTAAGGGAACCTGAAAAAATAAATAAAACTCTTGAAATATTAGGACTTATATGCTAGAATGTAGTTAGTGTATAAGGTTCATTAGAACACCAAAGCCCCTAACTAGTGCCATAGTTAAGGGCTTTTTTGACGTATCTTAGCGATTTAACGGGTGTTTATAGGCTAGTCAGTCGGTCTACTTCTTACCATCTAGCCATTTGCAGACGAAATACAAGATAATTCCAGCTATAACATCTGCTATAATAGTAAGAGCAAGCTCTGGTATAAGGCTCATTAGTTTCACCTCCTCTCACGAACCCATAGGAACGTAATCGGTAACCGATGACAAAAGTATTATATCACACTAAATTTAGATCATCAACCTCACTTAATGCTTGAACTATTGTAGATTATATGCTAAAATGTAGTTAATTGATAAGGTTCATTAGAACACCAAAGCCCCTAACTATGGCCGTAGTTAAGGGCTTTTTTGACGTATCTTAGCGATTTAACGGGTGTTTATAGGCTAGTCAGTCGGTCTACTTCTTACCATCTAGCCATTTGCAGACGAAATACAAGATAATTCCAGCTATAACATCTGCTATAATAGTAAGAGCAAGCTCTGGTATAAGGCTCATTAGTTTCACCTCCTCTCACGAACCCATAGGAACGTAATCGGTAACCGATGACAAAAATAGTATACCACAATACATTTAGATCATCAAGGTCACTTAATTCTTGAAATATAGGGTCTAGGCGACAAAGTCTTCAAAATCAGAAAAACGCATAATATCAGGTGTGCAAAAACTTGATACTATGCGTTTTATTGTGGGAAGGTTTACTCCATTTTCTCCTGAAATTGAGTTTTTGTCCAGCCTCTGTTTTTGGGGTTGCTAAGAAAATAATGTCATGTGGTGAATATTTGTAAATCAGTCAGCAGACAGAACGATACTCTTCGAAAATCTCTTCACATCATGTCAGCTTCGTCTTTCCGTATATATGTGACTGACTTCATCAGTTCTATCTACAACCTCAAAACAGTGTTTCGAGCTGACTTGATCAATTTTCAAATCTGTACTTTGAGCAAGCTGAGACTAGCTTCCTATTTGATTTTCATTGAATATCAGAAACCCATTCTCCATCAAATAATTCGACTGCGTCTAATAATTTTTGGTCTGGCACGGTGTCAGAAATAAAGGTTGTGTATTTGGAGAGGGGATTAATTTTAAAAAATCCAGTCTTGTAAAATTTAGAACTATCAATCAGTAAGATGGTTTCATGGGCTTTGTCAATAATATTCTTTTTTGAAATAGCTTGGCTGAGAGAAGCTTCATAAACATATTGGTCATCAATACCTCTTGCTGAACAAAATGCTAAATCGATATTAAAATGATCTAATAAAGAATTTTCCTTATCATAGTTGACCACGGAACAGGATTGATGTTTGACCTCGCCAGATGTGATAAAGATTTTGGAGCTATCTTTAACAGTTTCAGATAGGGTTTGTGCAGTATGTAAACCATTTGTAAAAATAATCAAATTATCAAGTTCAGAAAGATAGGGACAGAGTTCGTAGACAGTAGTACTGGAATCCAGATAGATACACATACCAGACCGAATAAAGTCTTTAGCGAGACTAGCGATTAGTCTTTTTTGCCTAGTACTTTCTCCTTCCCGTATTTGATGAGAAAGTTCAATTGTGTTCATAGAGGACAGGGTCACGTATCCGTGCTTTCTTTTGATAAGACCTTGATTTTCTAAGAAAATTAAATCACGACGTAAGGTACTTGTGCTGGAGAAAGTGATTTCTGCCAGCTCTTTTACGGCAATTCTTTTTTTCTTTTTAATAATTTCAATCAATTCAAGTACACGTTCATCTTTTATCATAAGCTCCTCCTAATTTATCATTTCAACTATATTATAGCACAAATTGGAGGAATTTGAATTATTTTTATGAATATTGGGTTAACATTTGAACGTTATTCAAGTAAGCGTTCATATATTGAAAAAATAAAACGTGGGGATTATAATAAACTTAATCAAGGACGAAGAGAGAAGAAAAATGGAAGCGGTTTTAGCAATAGATTTAGGTGCGACTTCTGGAAGAGCAATCGTTGGTTACCTTTCTGAAAATAAACTGGTAATGGAAGAAATAAATCGCTTTTCTAATCTACCTATTAGAGTAAAAGGGCATTTATCTTGGGATATTGACTTTCTACTAGCTAAAATTCTTGAAAGTATCCGCTTGGCTAATACTAGTTACAAGATTTTATCTATCGGTATTGACACATGGGGAGTTGATTTTGGACTGATTGATAATGAAGGTAAGCTGTTATTACAACCTGTTCATTATCGTGATGAAAGAACAAAGGGAGTGTTAAAGGAAATATCTGAAATGACTGAATTAGAAAAACTGTATTCAGAGACAGGAAATCAGATTATGGAGATAAATACCTTGTTTCAACTCTTTAAGGCACGTCAAGAATCTCCTGACTCTTTCTATAAGACCAATAAGATTCTTTTAATGCCAGATTTGTTTAATTATCTCTTGACAGGTAAGTTTGCTACAGAAAAAAGCATTGCTTCAACAACTCAATTATTTGATCCTAGGAGTCAAAATTGGAATCAGAATATCTTAAAACTATTTGAATTGGATTCATCTTTACTTCCTGAAATTGTTTCAGAGGGAAATGTTCTTGGAAGGATAAAAAAGGAGTATGGTTTAGGCGATATTCCTGTTGTGAATGTTTGTAGTCATGATACAGCAAGTGCGATTGTCTCAGTACCTAAGACAGAAGGTAGTTTATTTATTTCATCAGGTACTTGGTCTTTGGTTGGAGTGGAACTTACTTCACCGATTCTTACTACCGAATCCTTCAGTTATGGATTTACAAATGAAGTCGGTAAAGATGGAGAGATTACATTTCTGAAGAATTATACAGGGTTGTGGATCATAGAGGAACTAAGACGTTCATTTGAACGAAGAGGGAAAGCCTATTCTTTTGATGATATTAGGACAATGGTGGAGAAAGAAAAAGAAAATCTTCCTCTGATTGATACTGAATCAACTGAATTTGCAACAGAATCTGATATGCACAAGACTTTGACAGAATATCTAGCTTATCATCATGAAACTAGAGAGTGGACAGATGGACAACTATTTAAGATTGTTTATGAAAGCCTAGCTGAAACGTATAGGAAAGCGATAGAGTTACTAGAAGAACTAACTCATAAGGTTTATAAGAGGATATATGTGATTGGAGGAGGTGCTAGAGCCAGTTATTTTAACCAAATGATTGCTGATAGAACTGGTAAAGAGGTTCTTACAGGTTCGACTGAGGGTACAGCTGTGGGGAATATTGTTGTGCAGCTCATAGCTATGGGACAATTAAAAGGGATGGAAGAAGCTCACCATGTTATTGAGGAGTTCCTACAATTAGAGAGTTATTACTCCCAAAAGAATTAAAAAGATTGAGAGTTTGTAAATTTGCCTCCCTCCCCCTTCTTAGCTTTTGTGCAGGAAGGGGGGATAATTGGTGAATTGAAAAATATTTAGTGTTTTGATATGAGGAGGACAAGGATGTCAGATGTAAAACAAGAATTAATTAAATATGGTAAGAAGCTAGTAGAAACAGATTTGACGAAAGGAACAGGTGGGAATCTCAGCGTTTTCGATCGTGAAAAACAATTGATGGCAATTACCCCGTCGGGTATTGATTTCTTTGAAATCAAAGAATCCGATATTGTAGTGATGGATATTAATGGAAATGTTGTAGAGGGAGAACGCTTGCCATCTAGCGAATGGTATATGCATTTGATTCAATATCAAACTCGTGATGATATCGATGCAATTATCCATGCTCATACAACTTATGCAACAGTATTAGCTTGTCTCAGAGAACCACTTCCAGCGAGTCATTATATGATTGCAGTGGCAGGGAAAGATGTTCGGGTAGCTGAGTATGCAACATATGGTACGAAAGAATTGGCTGTGAATGCAGCTAAAGCAATGGAATGTCGTAGAGCAGTTTTACTAGCGAATCATGGAATTTTAGCAGGTGCACAAAATTTATTGAATGCATTTAATATTGTTGAAGAAGTTGAATATTGTGCAAAAATTTATTGTTTAGCTAAGAATTTTGGAGAGCCAGTAGTTCTTCCTGATGAGGAGATGGAATTGATGGCAGAAAAATTTAAAACATACGGTCAGAGAAAATAGGGAGGATATTAATGTTAAAACATATACCGAAAAATATTTCTCCAGATTTATTGAAGACTTTAATGGAAATGGGACATGGAGATGAAATAGTATTAGCTGACGCGAATTATCCTTCTGCCTCATGTGCAAATAAGCTAATTCGTTGTGATGGTGTAAATATTCCAGAATTATTAGATTCCATTCTGTATTTAATGCCATTAGATAGTTACGTCGATAGTTCAATTCAGTTTATGAACGTTGTTTCGGGTGATGATATTCCTAAGATATGGGGTACCTATAGACAAATGATTGAAGGTCATGGTACAGATCTTAAAACGATTACTTATCTTAGAAGAGAAGACTTTTATGAACGTAGTAAGAAAGCTTATGCTATTGTTGCTACAGGAGAAACTTCACTTTATGCTAATATTATCCTTAAGAAAGGAGTAGTTGTTGAAAGAGAAAATGTTTAATAGAGGAATTTTAGTTGCCAGTCATGGTAATTTTGCTAGCGGAGCTCTCATGACCGCAGAAATGTTTGTTGGTGAGACAACAAATGATAGAGTTAGGATATTAGGTTTGATGCCTGGAGAGAATATTGTAGAGTTTGAACATTATTTTAAAAATCAAGTAAATGAACTGTTAGACTCAAATCAAGAGGTTATCGTTTTGACTGACTTGATTGGAGGAAGTCCTAATAATGTGGCTTTGTCACGGTTTTTAAATTTGGATTCAGTTGATATTGTAACAGGGTTTAATATCCCTCTCCTAGTGGAATTAATATCAAGTTATGATTCAAAAATCAATTTAGAAGAAATTGTTCAAAATGCTCAAAATAGTTTGTTTAATGTTAAACAACAACTTAACGTAGAGGAGGAAGAGGATTTATGTCTATAGAGTTTGTTCGTATTGATGACCGTCTGGTACATGGTCAAGTTGTCACTACGTGGCTAAAAAAGTATGATATTGAGCAAGTTATCATTGTTAATGATCGCATCTCAGAAGATAAAACACGACAATCTATTTTAAAGATTTCTGCACCGGTAGGTTTAAAAATTGTTTTCTTTAGTGTAAAACGGTTTGTGGAAGTTTTAAACTCTGTGCCAATAAAAAAGAGAACAATGCTGATATATACAAATCCAAAAGATGTGTATGATTCTATTGAAGGAAATTTAAAATTGGAGTACCTCAATGTAGGACAGATGAGTAAAACGGAGGAAAATGAAAAGGTAACGGGAGGTGTAGCTCTAGGTGAAGAAGACAAATATTATTTTAAGAAAATAGTTGATAAGGGAACGAGAGTTGAAATTCAAATGGTTCCTAATGATAAAGTTACAATGTTGGAAAAATTTTTATAAAAATAATTTAAGGAGGTACAGTATATGCTATTCACACAAGCATTACTGGTGACATTAGTTGGGATTATTGCCACTATTGACTATAATGGACCGTTATTTATGATTCACCGTCCGTTAGTTACAAGTGCAATGGTTGGCTTAGTCTTAGGAGATTTCACCCAAGGTGTTCTTATTGGTTCAGCTCTTGAATTAACTTGGCTCGGTGTAACAGGTATTGGAGGTTACACTCCACCAGATACTATTTCAGGTGCGATTATTGGTACTGCATTTGGTATTTTGTCTGGTCAAGGAGAAACTGCTGGTATCGCTATAGCAGTTCCAATTGCAGTTGCTACTCAACAGTTGGATGTTCTTGCAAAAACTTTAGATGTTTATTTTGTGAAAAAAGCTGATAATGATGCTAAAAACGGAGATTATTCAAAGATCGGTTTTTATCATTATTCAAGTTTGGTTTTAATCACTTTATTTAAAATTGTACCAATTTTCCTAGCTATTATGCTTGGAGGGGAATATGTGGCAGACTTGTTTGCTAAGGTTCCACCAATCGTTATGCAGGGACTTAACTCTGCAGGTGCTTTACTACCTTCAATTGGTTTTGGTATGCTTTTAAATATGATGCTCAAGAAAAATATGTGGGTATTCTTGTTGATTGGATTCATTTGTTCTGTGTATGGAGGAATGTCAACCATTGGGATCTCACTAGTTGGTATTGCGGTAGCATACTTCTACGATATGATTGGAAGTAAACCACAAGAAACAACTTCAAGTAGTGATGTTGAGGAGGATCTTGATCTATGATGAATAATAAAGTAACTAAAGTTGAACTTAAAAAAGTTTTCAAACGAAGTTTTATGTATGGTTCTTCATGGAACTATGAGAGAATGCAGAACCTAGGTTTTCTATATACAATTCTTCCAGTATTGAAAAAACTATACTCAGACAAAGATTCAGCTTCTCCTGCAATGAAACGTCACCTTGAGTTTTTCAATACTCATCAAACAGCGGCACCATTTATTCTTGGAGTTACTTCCGCTATGGAAGAACAAGAAGGAAATGAAGGTGCAGCTTCAATTACTGGTATTAAAGTTGGCTTGATGGGGCCACTGGCTGGTCTAGGAGATAGTTTGTTCTGGCTGACACTAGTTCCTATCTGTTTTAGTATTGGTGCGTCTTATTCTAAAGACGGCGGTGCTTTAGGTATCTTTATCGCCTTAATATTGTTTAATATTATTAATATTCCTGTTAAATATTTCGGTTTGAAATATGGGTATACTAAGGGTTCTAGTCTTATCCAAGAAAATAATACAAAAGGAACATTGAATCGCGTTACGAGTATGGCGACAGCATTAGGGCTAGTACTAGTGGGTGGTTTGATTCCATCAATGGTTGGTATTAATTTTGGATTAGAATTTAAGCAGGGGGAACTTGTTATTTCTGTTCAAGAAATGATTACAAAATTAATTCCAGGATTTATCCCTATGGCTTTGACTTTATTAATGTGTAAATTAATTAGAAAAGGAAAAAATCCGGTTGTACTAATCTTTAGTGTTATGGCTATTGGAGTTATCCTAGTTGTTTTAGGAATTTTGAAGTAGTAGAAAGTGTGGAGGTGGTATTTGGGATATCACCTCCATTTTGGAAGAGAGGTAAAGAGTGAAATTATGGTATAAGAAAGCTGCCGCAAATTGGAATGAAGCCTTGCCGATTGGGAACGGTCATTTAGGTGGTATGATTTATGGTTCAGCTACAAAAGAATGTATTCAACTAAACGATGAGACTATTTGGTATAGAGGAAAGTCAGATAGAAATAATCCAGACTCACTATTGCATCTTAAAAAAATTCGGGAATATCTTTTAGATGGAGAAATTCAGAAAGCCGAAGAATTGATAAAGTTAACAATGTTTGCTACCCCAAGAGATCAAAGCCACTATGAATTACTTGGGGAACTTTACATTGAGCATATAGATATTCAGTCTTGTGCTCTTTCATTGTATGAAAGAGAGCTAGATTTAGATACAGCTATTTCTAATGTTGTGTTTGAGCCTAATAGTTGTAATTTACAAATAAAAAGAGAATATTTTACGAGTTTTAATAAGAATATTTTATGTTGCCGTATAGTGTCATCAGTTCAAAACACATTAAATTTAAACATTAATTTGGGTAGAAATAAACGGTTTAATGACGAAGTATCTAAACTGGATTCAAGTACAATTTTAATGTCGGCCTCTGCTGGAGGTAGAAAAGGTGTTCAGTTTAAAGTAGTATGTCATTCTAAGGTTACGGATGGTGAAGTAAGTGTATTGGGAGAGACAATAGTTATTCGGAATGCTACAGAGGTATTTCTTTATCTCAAATCAATGACGGATTATTGGGGAAATATAGATATTTCTTCTCTTCAGGGAGAATTTAGTAGTATTGATTACTTTACAGAAAAAGATGAACATGTAAAAAAATATCAGGAGCAATTTAATAGAGTTGATTTTAAACTAGACTATAGTAAAGGTTGTCTTAGCATTCCAACGAATCTACTTCTTGAAAACACTAAAAAGTATAGTAACTACTTGACTAACTTGTTATTTCATTATGGAAGATATCTGTTAATATCGTCTAGTCAACCGAATGGTTTACCTGCCAATCTTCAAGGAATATGGTGTGATGAATTAAATCCAATTTGGGGTTCTAAATATACGATTAATATTAATACTCAAATGAATTATTGGATGGTAGGTCCATGTGATTTACCAGAAGTAGAATATCCATTATTTGATATGCTCGAAAGAATGAGAGAACCGGGAAGACTAACCGCTAAGAAAATGTATGGAGCTAGAGGTTTTACAGCACATCATAATACGGATGGTTTTGGCGATACGGCTCCCCAATCTCATGCCATGGGGGCTGCAATTTGGGTATTAACTATTCCATGGTTATGTACTCATATTTGGGAACACTATTTATATTTCCAAGATGAGCGTATTCTTACGGGACATTTTGAAATGATAAAAGAAGCATTTCTTTTCTTTGAAGATTATTTATTTGAGGTGGATGGCTACTTGATGACAGGTCCAAGTGTCTCACCGGAAAATAAATATCGCTTAAAAAATGGTATTGAAGGAAATGCTTGTCTATCATCTACAATTGATAATCAAATTTTAAGATATTTTTGTGATTCATGCATTGGAATTGCAAAACAATTAGGAGACAATTCGGATTTTATTAGTCGTGTGAAGGAGTTAAAAAAGAAATTACCTAGAACAAAAATAGGTAGTAATGGGCAAATACAAGAATGGCTAGAGGATTATGAAGAAGTAGAGCCTGGTCATAGACACATTTCACCTCTATTTGGGCTTTATCCTTATAATGAGATTGATATTCATAAAACTCCGGAATTAGCAGAAGCAGCTAAAATCACTATCAATAGGAGATTATCAAACGCTAACTTTTTATCTTCACAGGATAGGGAGCAAGCGATTAATAATTGGTTAGTAAGTGGTTTGCATGCTAGTACACAAACAGGTTGGAGTGCTGCATGGCTGATTCATTTTTTTGCGAGACTATATCAAGGTGAACCTGCTTATAACCAGATTAATGGTTTGTTAAATAATGCGACTCTTGGCAATTTATTTCTTGACCATCCACCATTTCAAATTGATGGTAATTTAGGTTTGGTGAGTGGAATTTGTGAATTATTAGTACAGAGCCATCATAATTGGTTATCACTAATTCCAGCTTTACCTTCTGCTTGGTCAGAAGGAGAAGTGAAAGGTTTCAGAGTAAGAGGAGGATATAAGGTATCGTTTGCTTGGAAAAATGGGGATATAACATTCCTAAAATTGGAAGGAGGAAACAAAGATCAAAAAGTAAGAGTAAGAATATATGGCAAAAATACTGATGTACAAAATATTGAATTGGTATTTAATTCAGAAAAAATTATTGAGTTAAATTTTTAGGTATAAGTCATGAATAAAGAAAAAATAAAAAGAAAATTAATCACAATACTGTTTGTATGTATTGGGATGTTATGTTTTGGATTGTTAGCAGGAGTTAAGGCTGATAATCGTGTTCAAATGAGAACGACGATTAATAATGAATCGCTATTGTTGCTTTCTCCGTTGTATGGCAATGATAATGGTAACGGATTATGGTGGGGGAACACATTGAAGGGAGCATGGGAAGCTATTCCTGAAGATGTAAAGCCATATGCAGCGATTGAACTTCATCCTGCAAAAGTCTGTAAACCAACAAGTTGTATTCCACGAGATACGAAAGAATTGAGAGAATGGTATGTCAAGATGTTGGAGGAAGCTCAAAGTCTAAACATTCCAGTTTTCTTGGTTATTATGTCGGCTGGAGAGCGTAATACAGTTCCTCCAGAGTGGTTAGATGAACAATTCCAAAAGTATAGTGTGTTAAAAGGTGTTTTAAATATTGAGAATTATTGGATTTACAATAACCAGTTAGCTCCGCATAGTGCTAAATATTTGGAAGTTTGTGCCAAATATGGAGCGCATTTTATCTGGCATGATCATGAAAAATGGTTCTGGGAAACTATTATGAATGATCCGACATTCTTTGAAGCGAGTCAAAAATATCATAAAAATTTGGTGTTGGCAACTAAAAATACGCCAATAAGAGATGATGCGGGTACAGATTCTATCGTTAGTGGATTTTGGTTGAGTGGCTTATGTGATAACTGGGGCTCATCAACAGATACATGGAAATGGTGGGAAAAACATTATACAAACACATTTGAAACTGGAAGAGCTAGGGATATGAGATCCTATGCATCGGAACCAGAATCAATGATTGCTATGGAAATGATGAATGTATATACTGGGGGAGGCACAGTTTATAATTTTGAATGTGCCGCGTATACATTTATGACAAATGATGTACCAACTCCAGCATTTACTAAAGGTATTATTCCTTTCTTTAGACATGCTATACAAAATCCAGCTCCAAGTAAGGAAGAAGTTGTAAATAGAACAAAAGCTGTATTTTGGAATGGAGAAGGTAGGATTAGTTCATTAAACGGATTTTATCAAGGACTTTATTCGAATGATGAAACAATGCCTTTATATAATAATGGGAGATATCATATTCTTCCTGTAATACATGAGAAAATTGATAAGGAAAAGATTTCATCTATATTCCCTAATGCAAAAATTTTGACTAAAAATAGTGAGGAATTGTCTAGTAAAGTCAACTATTTAAACTCGCTTTATCCAAAACTTTATGAAGGAGATGGGTATGCTCAGCGTGTAGGTAATTCCTGGTATATTTATAATAGTAATGCTAATATCAATAAAAATCAGCAAGTAATGTTGCCTATGTATACTAATAATACAAAGTCGTTATCGTTAGATTTGACGCCACATACTTACGCTGTTGTTAAAGAAAATCCAAATAATTTACATATTTTATTGAACAATTACAGGACAGATAAGACAGCTATGTGGGCATTATCAGGAAATTTTGATGCATCAAAAAGTTGGAAGAAAGAAGAATTAGAGTTAGCGAACTGGATAAGCAAAAATTATTCCATCAATCCTGTAGATAATGACTTTAGGACAACAACACTTACATTAAAAGGGCATACTGGTCATAAACCTCAGATAAATATAAGTGGCGATAAAAATCATTATACTTATACAGAAAATTGGGATGAGAATACCCATGTTTATACCATTACGGTTAATCATAATGGAATGGTAGAGATGTCTATAAATACTGAAGGGACAGGCCCAGTCCCTTTCCCAACACCAGATAAATTTAATGATGGTAATTTGAATATAGCATATGCAAAACCAACAACACAAAGTTCTGTAGATTACAATGGAGACCCTAATAGAGCTGTGGATGGTAACAGAAATGGTAATTTTAACTCTGGTTCGGTAACACACACTAGGGCAGATAATCCCTCTTGGTGGGAAGTCGATTTGAAAAAAATGGATAAAGTTGGGCTTGTTAAAATTTATAATCGCACAGATGCTGAGACTCAACGTCTATCTAATTTTGATGTGATTCTATATGACAATAATAGAAACGAAGTTGCTAAGAAACATGTTAATAATTTGTCGGGTGAATCTGTTAGTCTAGATTTCAAAGAAAAAGGAGCAAGGTATATTAAAGTTAAATTACTAACGAGTGGAGTGCCTTTGAGTTTAGCAGAAGTAGAGGTTTTTAGAGAATCAGATGGTAAGCAATCTGAAGAGGATATAGATAAAATAACAGAAGATAAAGTAGTCTCTACAAATAAGGTAGCTACTCAAAGTTCAACCAATTATGAGGGTGTAGCTGCTTTAGCAGTTGATGGTAATAAAGATGGAGATTACGGACATCATTCGGTGACTCATACTAAGGCAGATTCTAACGCTTGGTGGCAGGTCGATCTGGGAGAAGAGTTTACGGTTTCTAAAGTTGATATTTATAATAGAACAGATGCCGAACCTCAGCGTTTATCTAATTTTGATGTTATTTTTCTATCTTCATCAGGAGAAGAAGTTTTTAGAAGACATTTTGATAAAGTAGTTGATGGTTTGTTATCTTTAAAAGTACCTTCTGTAGGGGCTAAGCTAGTCAAAATAGAATTAAAATCAGCAGCTATTCCGTTAAGTTTAGCGGAAGTTGAAGTCTATGGTTCAAAGAGAACTCCGAAGAAACTTTCTAATATTGCATTAACCAAAGAAACTCGACAGAGTTCAACGGATTACAATGGTTTTTCTCGTCTAGCAGTTGATGGAAATAAAAACGGAGATTATGGTCATCATTCAGTGACTCATACCAAAGGAGATTCTCCTTCATGGTGGGAGATAGATTTAGCACAAACCGAAGAATTAGAAAAGTTAATTATTTATAATAGAACAGATGCTGAAATTCAGAGATTATCAAATTTTGATATTATTATATATGATTCAAATAATCATGAAGTTTTTAAACAACATATTGACAGTTTAGAAAGCAATAATCTATCCATAGACTTAAAAGGGCTGAAGGGAAAAAAGGTTAGAATTTCTTTGAGAAACGCAGGAATTCCTTTAAGTTTGGCAGAGGTAGAGGTTTATACTTATAAGTAATTTTAAAAATTATCATCGGTAGTATGAAAGAAACAGAAAAATAAGAGGAAAATAGTATGATTCAACATCCAC
>ERZ1023235.70-NODE-70-length-20333-cov-4.160174_pt1 | contig 20333 bp, 14 predicted proteins | sample MGYA00380453_ERZ1023235 | MGnify/ENA primary metagenome ERZ1023235 (study PRJEB33173, sample SAMEA4830358) | metagenome | study: EMG produced TPA metagenomics assembly of the PRJEB25223 data set...
GTGCCTGCATCTGCCGCTTCTGCAGCGGAGGCATCGGCGGTGCTCATGACGGAAATGCTTTGTCCGCCGACATTATAACCGGAGGCAAAGACGGTACTGGCAAAAGCGGCTACTAAGTTGCCGAGTAAGATTTTTTGTAAGCTATACATCATATCTATATCAATTTGTGTCCCTATCTTTACTTTAGCATAAAATTACCTTAATGAAATAGTTAAGATGAAAAACTTTCTATGCTTATCTGATTTTCTTGCTCCTTTTCCGCTAACGGTATTTTTACAAATAAGTTGCGTCTGTTATCTTGCGATTTTGTGGTAAACTGGGCGAGTTTTGCCGGGCTAGCGCTTCGGCTTTATTCATTCAGCGGAGAAGTAAAATGACTCATCACATTGCAAAAGACATCGATCCACAAGAAACTCGGGAATGGCTTGCTGCCTTAGCAAATGTTCAAGAACGCGACGGCGAGGAACGCATCCAATTCTTATTGGCGGAATTGGCAAAACAAGCCAAAATTGCTGTCAGTACAGGTGTAACCCCTTATATCAACACAATTTCTCACGAAGATCAGCCGACTTATCCGGGCAATATGCTTTTGGAGAGAACGATTCGTAATGCCATTCGTTGGAATGCTATCGCTATGGTTCTGCGTGCCGGTAAAAATACCAACGTCGGCGGTCATATCGCTTCCTTTACTTCAGCGGTGATGCTGTATGAAGTCGGGCAGAACCATTTTTGGCGCGGTCAGGAAGACGATCATTTGGGGGATTTGGTATTTTTCCAAGGCCATTCTTCGCCGGGTATGTATGCCCGCGCCTATTTGGAAGGTCGTTTGAACGAAGAGCAATTGGATCATTATCGTCAAGAAGTGGACGGCAAAGGCATTTCTTCTTATCCGCATCCTTGGTTGATGCCGAATTTCTGGCAATTCCCCACCGTATCCATGGGCTTAGGTCCGATGATGGCGATTTATCAGGCGCGCTTTATGAAATACATGGAAGATCGCGGTTTCTTGCCTGAGAATGATCGTAAAGTCTGGTGCTTCTGCGGCGATGGCGAGATGGACGAGCCGGAATCGCGCGGTGCTTTAGCAACTGCCGGTCGCGAGCATTTAGATAATTTGATTTTTGTCATTAACTGCAATTTGCAGCGCTTGGACGGTCCGGTACGCGGCAACGGCAAGATTGTGCAGGAACTTGAAGCCGAGTTTCAAGGCTGCGGTTGGGAAGTGATTAAAGTGTTGTGGGGCAGCGGTTGGGACAAACTTTTTGCCAAAGACAAAGACGGTCTCTTGCAAAAACGCATGACCGAAGTATTAGACGGCGATTATCAAACTATCCGCGCCAAAGACAGTCAATATTTGCGTGACTTTTTCTTCAATACCCCGGAACTGAAAGAGCTGATCGCCGATTGGACGGATGAAGACTTGTGGGCATTGCGCCGCGGCGGGCATGATGTTGAAAAAGTCTATGCTGCTTATCACAGAGCCGTGCGTAGCGACAAACCTGTCGTGATTCTTGCGCAAACGGTCAAAGGATTCGGTATGGGCGAAGCCGGTGAAGGACAGAATATTGCGCATCAGGCCAAAAAAATGACGCTCGAGCAGCTGCGTCATTATCGTGAGCGTTTCGAAATAGATGTGAGTGATGATATTGTCGAAGAAGTAGGTTTTGTCAAACTTGAAGAAGGCAGTGAGGCATACAACTATCTTCACGAACGTCGCAAGGCGCTTAACGGCTATGTGCCGACGCGGCGCGAAGCATCCGAAGCTTTGGAAATTCCTGATTTATCCGCATTTGATGCCGTGTTGAAAGGTTCCGGCGAAGGGCGCGAAATTTCAACGACGATGGCTTTTGTGCGCGTGCTGAATACCCTGATGAAAGATAAGAATATCGGCTCGCGTATTGTGCCGATTGTGCCGGACGAATCGCGGACTTTCGGTATGGAAGGAATGTTCCGCCAATACAGTATTTGGAATCAAAAAGGTCAGCAATATGTGCCGCAGGATCAAGGACAACTCATGTATTACCGTGAGGACAAAAAAGGTCAGATTTTGCAAGAAGGCATCAATGAAGCCGGCGGCATTTGTGATTTTATTGCAGCAGGCACGGCGTATTCCGTACATAATCAGCCGATGGTGCCTTTCTATATCTATTACTCCATGTTCGGTTTCCAACGCTTTGGCGATTTTGCTTGGGCTGCGGCGGATCAGCGTTGCCGCGGTTTCTTGGTAGGCGGTACTGCCGGACGCACGACCTTGAACGGCGAAGGCTTGCAACATGAAGACGGGCACAGTTTGATTCAAGCGGGTTTGATTCCTAACTGTATGCCTTATGATCCTACTTATGGCTACGAATTGGCTGTTGTCGTCCAAGACGGTTTGCGCCGTATGTACACAGAGCAAGAGGATATCTTCTAGTATCTGACGGTGATGAACGAAAATTACTATCAGCCGGCGATGCCTGAGCGTGAAGGTATTGAAGAAGAGATTCTTAAAGGATTGTATTCACTAAAAACTTCAGAAAAAAATTCTGAATTGCGTGTGCAATTGATGGGCTCAGGCACGATTTTGAACGAAGTCGTCGAAGCGGCGGCTTTATTAGAATCCGATTGGGGGGTGGCGGCAGATGTGTGGAGTGCTACCAGCTTTACCTTATTGGCACGCGACGGCATGGAAGTGGAGCGTTACAACCGCTTAAATCCGATGCAAACTCCGAAAAAATCATTTATTGCCCAGCAATTAGAAGATCACACAGGGCCTGTTATTGTCGCGACGGATTATATTCGTGCTTACGGCGAACAAGTGCGCGCTTATTTGCCGGAAGGTTGCCGCATGACGGTATTGGGTACAGATGGTTTCGGCCGTTCCGACACGCGTGCAAAATTGCGTGAATTCTTTGAAGTGAACCGTTATTATATTGTGCTTGCCGCGCTGAAATCATTGGCTGACAGCGGTAAAATTGAAGCGCAAAAAGTAGCGGATGCGATTGCCAAATAGGATATTGTTGGCAATGGCGTTGCTTTGTACCGTTAATTGCTGATTACAGGAGAAAAAAATGAGTATTGAAATTCGTGTTCCAGATATTGGCGATTTTGATGCAGTGGACGTCATTGAAGTATTGATTAAAGCTGGCGATAACATCGAAGCGGAGCAATCCGTTTTAGTCTTAGAGTCGGATAAAGCCTCAATGGAAGTGCCGGCTAGCAGCGGCGGCGTAGTAGAAAGCGTTAATATCAAAGTCGGCGATAAAGTCAAAGAAGGCGATGTGATTGCTGTTTTAAGCGGCGGCGAGAAAGCAGCTGCTGAAGAAGATAGCCGGCCGAAAAATGAAGCGGCACAAGAAACTTCATCATCAAACGATAAGGGTAGTGGCGAAACTCAAGAGCTAACCGTGCCGGATATTGGCGACTTTGATAGTGTGAGCGTGATTGAAGTCAATGTGAGCCTAGGTCAGAACATTGCCAAAGATGAGACCTTAATCACGCTTGAATCGGATAAAGCTTCAATGGAAGTGCCTGCGGAATTTGCCGGCGAATTAGTCAGCTTGAATGTGAAAGTCGGCGATAAAGTTTGTAAGGGAACAGTGATCGGTACTGTCAAAGCAGCGGTCGGTAAACCTGCTCAATCCGCACAAGTGGCAGCGGAGAATAAAGCCGCGCCGGCGAAAAAAGAAGCTAAAACTGCTCCAAGCACAGCACAAAAAACCTCTGATGCGCCTGTTAAAGAGCAAGCACCTGCGATTGCTATTGATGAAGACGCTTTTGCCAAAGCCTATGCAAGCCCGGCGGTACGCCGTTTTGCACGCGAACTCGGGGCGGATTTGGGCAAAATTAACGGAACCGGTCGTAATAATCGCATTCTGGAAGAAGATGTTAAATCATGGATTAAGCAAACCTTAGCTTCTGTGGCTTCCGGCAGTGTTTCGGGTACGGCAAGCGGGACGGGTATTCCGCCGATTCCGGCAGTCGATTTCAGCAAATTCGGCGAAATTGAAGAGCAAAAATTATCGCGCATCAACATCTTAACCGGCGAAGCGATGACACGTTGCTGGCTGAATATTCCTCATGTGACCCAACATGATAAATGTGATATCACGGAGCTTGAAGCTTTCCGCCAGTCTTTGAAAGCGGCAGCCGAAAAACGCGGCGTGCGCGTTACTATGTTGGCTTTCTTAATGAAAGCATTGGTAGCGGGATTAAAAGAGTATCCGCGCTTTAATTCTTCTTTATCTCCTGACGGCAAATCGCTGATTTTGAAAAAATACTATAATATCGGTATTGCGGTGGACACGCCTAACGGCTTGGTCGTGCCGGTTATTCGCGATGTGGATAAAAAAGGCATTTACGAATTATCAGCCGATTTGATGGAAGTAAGCAAAAAAGCGCGCGACGGTAAATTAAGCCCGAAAGATATGTCCGGTGCTTCAATGACGATTTCCAGTTTAGGCGGTATCGGCGGAGAATATTTCACACCGATTGTCAATGCGCCGGAAGTGGCCATTTTAGGAGTTTCGCGTTCAACTATGGAGCCCGTATGGAACGGTAAAGAATTTGAACCGCGTTTGATGCTGCCGATGTCATTGTCTTTTGACCATCGTGTGATTGACGGTGCTTTGGCTGCGAGATTGACCGTTTTCATCGGTCAAATGCTCACAGATATGAAAAAAACTTTGTTGTAAATTAAAGATAGAAAGGACTTCTATGTACTTTCATTTGCCCCGCAGAGCGCTGTTATCAGCGCTGCTGTTGGTGCCGATTATGATACAGGCGAGGGATTTGCCGCAAATTTTGCGCGACGGCATCGTAAGAAATCCTGAAATAATGGAAGCCTTGGCTAATGAATCGGTCTCGCAAGCGGCATTGGAGCAAAGTCGTGCCGCGCGGTATCCGGTTGTGCAAGCAACAGCCAGTCAGCCGATGTTATCCACAGGAGGCGGTTATTCCTTTTCGCCGGGCATTTCCGCACAGTGGACTTTATACGATTTTGGCAAATTATCCGCACAGATTGCTGCCGATGAAATCGAAACTTTTTATCAAAATTTAAAAGTCAGCGAAACTGCCGAACAATGGGCGTTTAAATTTGCCGGCTATTATCTGGATGCGGTTATGGCGAAATTACAGCTCGAAGCCGCGCAGGACAATTTGGCTTTGCATAATCATATTGTCGATCAAATGCGGATTATCAATCAATACGATCCCGGACGGCGTTCTGAATTAACGCAAGCCGAATCACGGCAGAAGAACGTGGAAGAATCCATTGTCAGTTACCGCAGAAATTTGGATTTGAATCTCCGCCGCATGGGGCGTTATGTGCAGCCTGCGGTAACGGCTTCGGAATTAAACGATCCTTTTGCACAGTTAAGTCCGCAATATTTAATCGATACCTTCCCGATGATGGAAGAATGGCAGCGTCGCAATTCCAGTTATCTGGCGCAAGAGCAGGAGTTGCTGAAAAACGAAGCCAATTTAAAAGTCGCACAGCGTTCAATTTATCCCAATATCGATATTCGAGCCGATGCAAATAAAGATAATGCGATGGTTTATTTCAACATGTCGGTGGATATTTTTGACCGCAAAAAAGCGCCGGCCATTCGTCAGCAAGAATATTTAATTGAAGCGGCGCGTGCAAAAATCTCGCAAATGGTGGATTCTTTAAGCGAACAGGCGGAATTAGCTTTGATTGAAATGGAGCGGGCGGCAGCGCAAATCAAAGTGATTGACCGTCAAATTATGGCTTTGCAGCAAGTGGTTGTCGATTATGAAGATCAATTTAAAATTGCTACCCGCACATTATTGAATGTGGTCGATGCTTACAGCGAATTGGCGACAGCCAAACAAAGCAAAGTGAGTATGCAATATTCGCTGATGCGCGCCAAATTAGATTATTTGGTGGCGGTGGGCGGATTAACCAAATGGGCGCAAATGACTTTGCACAGAGATGCCTTGCTCGGCCGTACGCCGGCAGATGCCGATATCGAACAAAACACACATGTGGTCATTGATGCGCAGCCGCTGGAGCAAATCAGCCGACAAGAAGCACGGCGAAATGACGATGCTTTGGCGCGTTTACCCGAACCTTCCGGGCAAACAGTACTTATAAAGCAGATAAATATTGCTCCGGCAACGGATACAGTGGTTTTGGCGAGTCAAGATATTGAAGTAAATGTGTCAAATATTCAGCACAATGCCGTTTCTATGCAGCAGATCAAGCAGACTCCCCAATTAAAAACCGGCATCGTTGTCGTTGAGCCTTATGTGGCTGAGCAGCCTTATTTTTCTTATCCGCGCGGCGATTATTTCCTGCCGCCTCAGGTACAGTCGACGGCAAAGGAATTTATTCAGGTTGATGAAAGCAGCGATGTCGTCATCCATAAGCATTAACACAATATTTATTATTTTGTCTCAGGAAGTTTTATATGCAAGCATTGCTTGAACATTTAAGCCTACTTACCCGCATACACGGTACACCTGTATCTGCGATTACCTTGGCAAGCCTTACCCCGCGCGATAATGCGGGGGATTATGATTACAAAGTCTTGGCAGAAGAATTAAAACATCAGGGCTTTGATAATTCATTACGCCAAGCGCCTTTGAAAAAAATTCATAATCTGACCTTGCCGGCAGTCATTTTACTGCGCGACGAGCAAGCCGCCGTATTAAAACGCATTGATACGCAGAGCGAAACCGCCGTGATTGAAATGAACGGTTTTGGCGATCAAACGGTAACCTTAAAAGAACTTGACGAGCAATATTTGGGCTATGTCTGGCATTTAAAACCTAAAACAGAAGCCGATACCCGTTCCGAACTGCCGGAATACGATTTGCCTAAGGGTTGGTTTTGGCGGGTAATTTTCCGTTTCCGCAAATATTATTATCAAGTCATTATTGCGACTTTCGTGATTAACTTTTTGGCATTGGTCAGCTCCTTATATGTGATGAATGTCTATAACCGCGTGATTCCGAATAAGACTTATGAAACCTTATGGGCATTGAGCATCGGCGTGGTTCTGGCGATTATTTTTGAGTTTATTGCCAAATTGATACGTGGACATTTAACTGATATTGCGGGCAAAAAAGCGGATTTAATCATTTCCTCGGCCTTATTCCGTCGCGTCTTGCAGCTTAAAATGAAAGATAAGCCTGTTTCTTCAGGCTCTTATGCAAACAATCTGCGCGATTTCGAATCGGTGCGTGATTTTATGACCTCCGCCAGCCTCTTGGCATTTGTCGATTTGCCTTTCTTTTTCCTTTTCATCTTCGTGATGTATATGGTTGCCGGTCCTTTGGCGATTGTGCCGACCTTGGTCATGCCCTTGGTCGTGATTGTAGGTATGTTTGCGCAGATTCCTTTGGCGCGCTCGATTAACGAATCGATGCGTGAATCTTCACAGCGCCAAGGTCTGGCGGTTGAAGCCATTGAAGGGGTGGAAACTTTAAAAGCCAACAATGCTTTCTCTTGGGCGCAGAAACGTTGGGACAATTACACCGCCAAAACGGCAGCATCCAATATTAAAACCAAAGATTACAGCATGATGGTAACGAGTTTCTCTACCGCCATGCAGCAATTGAATACCGTCGGTTTGGTTTTGTGGGGAACCTATTTGATTAATCATCCCGTGCAAGAAAATCGCATTTCGATGGGCGCTTTGATTGCTTGTGTGATTTTATCGGGACGTGCTTTAGCGCCGCTCGCGCAAATTGCCGGCTTAGACGTGCGCTTCCAGGACGCCAGAATGGCTTTGCGCGGCGTTAACGGCATTGCGGAACGTCCGACTGAGCGCAGTCCGGATCGCCAATACATTACCCTTGATCATGTGCGCGGCGATATTCTCATGGATAAATGCCAATTCGCTTATGCCCAAGATACACGCAAAGCCTTGGCTAATGTGACGGTGCAAATTCGTGCCGGCGAAAAAATAGCGATTTTAGGACGTATCGGCAGCGGCAAATCTACGCTCTTAAAATTATTAACCGGTTTGTATGAGCAGCAAGAAGGCATGATTAGTCTTGACGGCGTGGATATCCGTCAGATTGACCCGTATTTCCTGCGTCATAATGTTGCCTTGCTGGGACAATCGCCGCGCCTATTTTTAGGCAGTTTGCGCGAAAACCTCGATATGGCACGCGCAGACGGATTTTTCTCCGACGAACGCCTGATTCATGCCTTGCAGCGTTTCGGCTTGGCACGCATTATTCAAAATCATCCGATGGGCTTGGATATGCCGATCGGTGAAGACGGCGCCGGTTTGTCGGGCGGTCAAAAACAAATCGTGGCATTGGCACGCCTGACTTTGAAAGACCCTTCGGTAGTGCTCTTAGACGAGCCGACCAGCGGGCTTGATCAAAACACCGAAATGCAGGTACTTGCGGCCTTGCGCGACTGGATTGGCAATAAAACGATGATAGTAGTCACGCATCGTCCGCAATTATTGGATTTGGTTGACCGCATCATTGTGATGGAGCAGGGGCAGATTGTTATGGACGGTCCGAAAGCAGCCGTCTTGGCGCAATTATCCGGTAAAGCACCGCCGCCTCAGCAGGCCCAACATCCTGCCGCAGCACATAATAATACCGTCAAATTAGCTGACGTACCGGTACAGCGTCGTCCGCAAGAAAATATCTAAAGGCATCACCTATGGCAAGAAAAGATAAACTGAGCAAACGCGATTTAAAACTCGTTAACGACCTCAATGCCGCCATGCAGGAAGAGACCCATTACGGTTTATGGCTTGGCGTATTGTTGATTACCAGTTTAATGATTGTGTTTATTTACTGGGCGTATAACAGCGAGCTGGAAGAAGTGACGGTCGGGCAAGGTTCGGTAATTCCGAGTTCGCGTCAGCAAATGGTGCAAAGCCTTGACGGCGGGATTTTAAAATCGCTTGAAGTGCGCGAAGGGCAGTCCGTGAAACGCGGCGATGTCTTAGTCACGCTTGACGATACCCGCTATTCCGCGATTTTAGCGGAAAGCGAGGCAAAAATGCTGAATTTGGAAGCCATGACGGCGCGTTATTCGGCGGAAGCTTACGGCACGCCTTTGCAATTTCCCGATAATGTCAGCGAAGAATTGCGTAATCGCGAAACCATTGCTTATAAGGCGCGCAAAAAAGCCTTGGAAGAAACCTTAAGCGGTCTGCACAAATCTAAGCAGATTTTAGACGAGCAAATCCGTCGCACAGCGGCAATGGTGCAGCGCGGTGTATCTTCAGAGATCGAATTACTGCGTATGCAGCAGCAATCTACCGATATTACCCTGAAAATCAATGAAACGCAGAACAAATACACTACCGATGCCAATGATAATTTGGTACGTACCGCCGCAGAATTGGCACAAGCACGCGAAAACGTTGCGAAAAATGCCGACCCTGTGGCAAGAGCGGTGATTTATTCGCCTGTAGACGGTATCGTCAATAATATTAAATTCAATACCATCGGCGGGGTTATCCGCGCCGGCGAAGATATTATGGAAATCGTGCCGATAGGGGAAAACTTATTGGTGCAAGCCTATATCCGTCCGCAAGACGTGGCGTTTATCCGTCCGGGACAAGAAGCGGTCGTCAAACTCAGCGCCTATGATTATTCCGTTTATGGTGGCTTGGAAGGGGTTGTTACTTTGATTAGCCCCGATACCTTGCAAGACGATCGCCGCCCCAGCCAGCTGAATTTGAATGCTAACGAGTCCTACTACCGCGTGCTGGTGGAAACCCGCGACAGCAAACTCACCGACAAAAACGGCGAGGAACTGGAAGTCATCCCCGGTATGGTGGCCACCGTGGACATCAAAACGGGCAAGAAAAGCGTGTTTGATTATCTGATGCGCCCGATCACGCGCATGAAACAGGCGCTGCGGGAGCGCTAAACACGGCGCTGCAAGCAATAAAAAAGGTATCGCAAGATACCTTTTTTATTTTCGATAAAGCAGAGATTGACAGCCCTATCATGACCGCTAATCTGCTTAGGTCTTTCAAAACCGAATTTTTATAAAAATCTCCGGTTTTTGATTGTAACTCGGAATTTTGTTGTTATGAAAGAAGCCGGGTAAAAGTGTTTTCCCGCGCGGCAGTCACGCAGAGGTGGGTTTGGGCACGAGTAAATCCGACGTAAAGCAGACGTGCGGAAGTTTGTTGCTGCTCTACGTCTATATCGGGCAAGGTGTTAATGCCACTCACGATTACGCGAGGGAATTCGCCGCCTTTGCTGCTGTGGATGGTACATAGCAGCAAGGTATCGGGAGTGGGGCGGTATGCAGTGCGTTCTTCTGTCGTTACCGGATTTTCCAGTGGAATACCGGCGCTGCGGAGTTTGTTCGCCAGTTCTATTCCTTGCTTTTTACTGTAATACAGCACAGCGATATCTCCCCAAGCTGCACCATCTTTATGCCAATTCTTTATTTTGGAGATGATTATATTGATTTCCTGCGTGCGGTCGGTGCAGAGGCGCATTTCGGGAAGGATTCCGGTTTGTCCGCCGCTGCTTTCGCTGCCTACCACCGGAATTATATCTGTGTCATTGGATTCTTCTTTCTCATCTAAGTCGAAAATCGCATTTTGTTCATCCGGTAGCGGGGTATCGCTGAGAAAGTGATGGATGAAGCGGTTGGCGTAGCGGTGGATTTCTTCGCTGTTACGGTAGTTGGTGCGCAAAATGCGGGTACGCCCCCGCGCCATGACGCCAACAGAAGAGAGTGATACATTTCGTCCAGGATAGAGCGTTTGTGCGCCATCGTAGAGCAAGAGTAGGTGATTTTCATCTGGGTCAGGCATACGGGTGAGAGTGCGCAACCAGTCAGCGGTTAGATCATGGCCTTCGTCAATAAGTACGCCGTGATACTGTCCGGAAGGAATGGTGTCGTCTTCTACAGCACGGCATACGGCATCCGCCAGACGAACGGGATAATAGTCTCCGTAAGGAATCGATAGTCCGTAGGCTTTTTTAAGTTTGCCGCACCAATCATGGAAATGATAGATTTCAATGCGCGGATTATCCTCTAGGCGCGATTTCAGGATACTGGCAAGCATGATGTTGTAGCAGATTATCAGAACGGGTTTTCCCTGGGTTTCTTCCGCCAGTTTACGCGCGCGGTGTTGAAGAATTAGCGTCTTACCTGAACCGGCTACGCCGTGGATGACGCGATGTCCTCCGCCTAAATCACGTGCTACCTGCTCCTGCCGAATATCCATCACTTTAACGATATCGGGATATTCGGACTGCTTTTCGAAGAGGGTGCTCTGTTTGCCGATGATAAATTCCGGATAAATATGGGCGCGGATGCGCTGGATTTGCGCCGTATCCAGCGCTACGGGGAAATGATAGGGCAACATATCGTGCAATTTGCTCAGGAAGGCATCTTGCGTTAGGCCGCCTTCTATCAGGTCTTCTTTGTACCAAGTTAATGCGGGAGGGAAGCAGTTTTCCAGTTGTTCCCGCGCCTCTTCCCGGATTTTGTCGCGCTGCCAGTTGCTCATTACGGCACCATAGCCCCAGGGAAACAGTAATTTACCTTGATATTGCCCGTGTGCATGGCGCAAATAACGGTCTTTTTTCATACGGTCGACAAAAGGCAGGCAAGAGGCGCGTGCCTGCTCTATCGGGTGGACGGCATTATTTATTTCCTCTGTCTCGGAAACGCGCAACTGAATGTTTTCTTTAGTCATTCCCTTTATGTTGCCCATATACCAGTCTTTGATTTCCAAGCACCATAGACCGTAGCGTGGATGGAAAATTAAAAAATCGGGATAGCGGCGTGTTTTTCCTAGTGAAGCGGTGTTGTACCAAACCAGATATTCATCATCAAGATGTTTTTGCAGTAGTTCAGCAAAACGGCGTTCGCCAGCAGTCATTTTATTTTTTTTCAGTGGAGTGAGAAAAGTAGCCATCGTTATATTCCTATATTTCTCTATCTATTACGCCAAATGATCCCGTGTGGCGCTAAAGACAATATCGGGAAAACGTTCTTGCGTCAGTTGTAAATTAACGCGGCTGGGCGCGATATAGACCAGTTGCCCGTAATGGTCATGTGCCAAATTGGCTTGGTTTTTATCGATGAATTGCTTTAAGGCTTTATCATTCGGCGCTTCAATCCAGCGCGCGGTAGAAACATTAACGCCTTCAAATTGGCAGCTCACATTATATTCGGTCGCCAGCCTTTGCTGTACCACATCAAATTGCAATACGCCTACCGCGCCGAGAATCAAATCATTGCCGATCATGGGCTTGAAAAATTGCGTTGCGCCTTCTTCGCAGAGCTGTTCCAAGCCTTTGAGCAGGGCTTTCATTTTCAGCGGGTCTTTGAGGCGCACGCGGCGGAATAGCTCGGGTGCAAAATCCGGAATGCCTGTGAATTGCAGATCTTCGCCCTCGGTAAAGGTATCGCCGATGCGGATTGTGCCGTGATTGTGAATGCCGATGATGTCGCCGGCAAGGGCTTTTTCGGCATGATCGCGTTCGGCGGCTAAAAAAGTCAGCGCATCGGGGATTTTGACATCACGGGCAAGGCGTACTTGGCGCAATTTCATGCCGGGGCTGAATTCGCCGGAATTGATGCGCATAAAAGCAATGCGGTCGCGGTGTTTGGGATCCATATTTGCCTGAATTTTAAACACAAAACCGGTAAATTTTGCCTCTTCGGGCTGCACGGCGCGCGAGGTTGCCTGATGCGGCAAAGGCGAGGGAGCATAGTCGGCAAAATCGCTGAGCATTTCGTTGACGCCGAAATTACTAATTGCAGAGCCGAAATATACCGGCGTCAGTTCGCCTTTGAGATAGGCTTCGCGCTCAAAGGGATTGCTGGCTTCGCGCAGTAATTCGACTTCCGCGCGAAAATCATCAATCATCTCCGGCAATAATTCATCAAGGCGCGGATTGTCCAATCCCTGTACTTCTTCGCCGTTATTAATTAGCGCGCCTTTGCCCGGCTCGTAAAAATAGACGGTGTCGCGCAGCAAATGGTAAACGCCTTTTAAATTGCGCCCCATACCGATCGGCCAAGTTACCGGTGCGCAACGGATTTTCAGCACGCTTTCCACTTCGTCCATCAATTCCATAGGGTCGCGCCCTTCACGGTCGAGCTTGTTTATAAAGGTAAAAATCGGCGTATCGCGCAGGCGGCAGACTTCCATGAGTTTAATCGTGCGTTCTTCAACGCCTTTGGCGCAGTCGATGACCATCAAGGCGCTGTCCACGGCGGTTAAGGTGCGGTAGGTATCTTCCGAAAAGTCTTCATGCCCCGGCGTATCCAAGAGATTGATAACCTTGCCGTTGTAGGGGAACTGCATGACCGATGAGGTTACGGAAATACCGCGTTCCTGCTCCATTTGCATCCAGTCGGAAGTGGCGTGGCGAGCGGCTTTGCGCCCTTTAACGGTGCCAGCCATCTGAATGGCGCCGCCAAAAAGCAGCAATTTTTCGGTTAGCGTGGTTTTGCCGGCATCAGGGTGGCTGATAATGGCAAAAGTGCGGCGGTCGCGCCAGTCATTAGAAAGTAATTCGCTCATAAATCATGTGTTCAAGATTAGAAAGGCGCGGATTTTAACATATTATTGGCTTATTGGCTGTGTGTGGCGGCAGTGCGGAAAACGCGAGCAGCCGTAAAAATGCTGACCGGCAAATTCTCCTTTTTTCGCGGTTCTTTCTAGCATTTTTGCGCCGCATTTCGGGCAGCGAGGCGTGCGGTGTAATTGCTCGATATGTTGTTGCAGATTGTCTGTGTTATTTTCTAATCTGGCATGCTGCAAGCGGGCAATTAAGGACGGAATTTCCTTTTCTTCGAATAGAATTTCTTTTTTCTGTTCGTATAAGGCGGCATAAGCGGATTTGCCGCAATAAACTTGATTTGGAATATCCGTTTTGAATTCCGCATCTCCGATAAAAACAACGGCAGAATGGATTTTTTCTCTCGGAATGGCTAAGAGATCGGCAATCGCCTGACAATGTTTGTAATTTTGATGCAGCGGATTTTGAAAGCGGTATTTTTTTCCATTAGAAAAGGTTTGCGTCCATTGTCTTTCTCGTTCTTGGGCAAATATCCAGCCTGATTTGTTTTTGGTTTCCACGACAAATACGCCGTATATGGAAATGACGATGTGATCGATTTGCGTGCTTTCGCCGTTTGGCAGTTTTAGTAAAACATCATCAAAATCATGATAATCAGCGCCTAAATTCCAGTCATGAATGCCCTGTACGCGTCTTTCGCCTAATCTGCCTTTTTCTTGCGCATGGATTTTTTTCTTTTCTTCCGTACCTGAAGTGGCGCTGAACAGTAGCCCTAAGCAGATAATGACGATAAGTAAAACGATGAATAATATTTCCATGAAAATATGCTTTAATCTTTTTTGTTTTTCAATAAATTATCCGCCGCTTGTTTGCCGGCGACTAAAAAGCCGTAACAAATAAAAGCGCCGGCGGGCAGGGCGGCGAGTATCATGCCGTTGTCTATTTTAATGACTTGAATGCGCCAGTCTGCCGCGGCATCGCCGAAGATAAGATGCGCGCCGCTAAACAAGGTGCCTTGGGCGAGGATTTCGCGAATGGCGCCGAGCAGCAGCAGGATAAGGGCAAAGCCGATGCCCATAAAGAGTCCGTCAAGGGCGGCGTATTTGACGGTGTTTTTCACGGCATAGGCTTCGGCGCGCGCGATAATCACGCAGTTGGTAACAATCAGGGAAAGGTAGATGCCCAGACTTTGATAGAGCGGATAGGCAAAGGCTTGAATCAGGATTTCGCAGAGGGTAACGGCGCTGGCAATCAGTAGCACAAAGACGGGAATGCGGATTTCATTGCGCAGAAAGCCGCGCGTAAGCGAGACGAGGCTGTTGGATAGAGTTAGTACGAAAATGGTGGCGATGCCCAGTCCCAGCGCATTGATGAAGGTGTTGGAAACGGCGAGCAGGGGGCAGAGTCCGAGGATTTGCACCAATGCGGGGTTATTATCCCAGAGTCCGTTTTTCAGCAGTTTGCGGCTTTCAGCGTCCATGATGATTCTCCTGATGGTCTTGCCAGTCTTGCAGGGTTTTGCCGACTAATTCGGTGACGGCGCGCGGGGTGATGGTCGCGCCGGTAAAGGCATCGAAATCGCCGCCGTCTTTTTTGACTTGAAAGCGGCGGCTTTGCAGGCTGTGTCCGCGGAAATCTTCGATCCATGCGCTGACGCGGCGTTCGATTTTATCGCCCAGTCCGGGGGTTTCTTTATGGTTTAAGACGCGGACGCCCAGCAGTTGGCGATTGTCCGGAGCGATGCCGATCAGCACGCCGATATAGCCGTTGTAGCCTTTGAGAGTGTGGGTGCTGATGAAGTTTGCCAGCAGGCGCTCGCCGTCTTTGGCTTGATAGAGGGTAACGGGAATGCCGCCGAGGTTGAGACTTTGGGCATTATGCAACAGATCGGCATTGAGGGGCTGCGCCGTGTAGATTTCGGCAAAGGTGCCGAGCAGGTGTTGTTCTTTTTGCGCGGCAATGCGTCCGCTAAAGGCAAGATAGGCGAGCGAGAGCAGGCTGATGCAGACGGCGGCAAAGCTGCTGAGACGGAACATGGCGCGGCGAGAGTCGGTATTTAAGAGCAGCATTAGCGGTATTTGGGGCTGAGGTTGTCTAAAATCGCTACGGCGGCATTTGCCAGCAAGACGGCAAAGGCGAAGCCGTCGGGGAAATTGCCAAGGTTGCGGATGGCGATGCAGAGTATGCCGGTGAGTAGGGCGTAGAGCAGGCGTCCGAGCGGCGTAGTGGCGGCGGTAATCGGGTCGGTGGCGATGAAAAAGGCGCCGAAAATCAGTGCACCCGAGAAAAGCTGTTGCAGCGGATTGAGATAGGCATGGCTGTCGTACAGCCAGAATAGTCCGGCGGTAATGAAGGCGGCAATCAATACCGCCGCGCTGATTTTCCAATCAAGGTATTTTTTCCATGCCAGCCATATGCCGCCCAAGCTCCAAGCGGCGGCCTGCATCAGACTAGGCAGGTAAGTCGCGCTGATTTGGCTCACCGCGGTGTCGGCAATGCGCGCTTGGCGGCTACTGTCGAGCAGCGTGGCGGCGGTGCGGGCATCTACCGAGTTGAATAGGCTGAAAAAATCTAGGCTTTCTGCGCTGTGCTGCCCCATGATGGCAGGGAAGCTGACCAGCAAAAAACAATAGCCGACCATGGCGGGATTAAAGGGATTCATGCCTAGTCCGCCATAGACGTGTTTGCCGCAAATCAGGGCGAAAGCGCAGCCGAGGATGACAAGCCAAGCAGGCACCAGTACCGGCAGGCAGAGCGCAAGCAGGAGAGCAGTTAGTATGGCGCTGCCGTCTTTGAGCGCGAATAGGATTTGTTTTCCTGTTCTGCCGCGCAGGGCAAGCAAACTGCCTTCGAGCAGCCAAGCGCTCATCAGGGCAATGCCCAGCAATCCCAACCAGCGGCTGCCTTCAAGATAGATTTGTACGGCAATTCCCGGCAGCAGCGCCGCAATGACTGACCACATGATGCGCGCGCTGGAGGGCGCGACGTGGAAATAGGGCACGCCAATAGATTGAGAGCGGCGAATCATGAGGGTTCTCCTGAGTTGCGTTGTGCTTGTCTGGCTTGTTTGCGCGCTTCGGCTTTGGCACGCGCGGCAGCGAGTTTGGCTTCGCGTTCTGCGACGACATTAGGCTCGCTGTGTGCAGCGGTGTTTTCATCAGCGCCGCTGTTGCTACTTGCTTCATGTTGCCTTGCCGCTTTTCTGGCTTCGGCTTTGGCGCGTGCGGTGGCGAGTTTGGCTTCGCGTTCTTCGATAGCATTAGGCTCGCTGTGTGCAGCGGGATTTTCTGCCGCCGCTTCTTGTCTTGCCGCACGTTTGGCGGCGGTTCTGGCTTTGGCGGCTTCGATTGCCGCCTGTTTGTTCGCTATGTCTTTTTCTTCTTTATTGTTTTTTATGCTGTTTTCACTGTTTTCCGCCTGTCTTTGGGCGCGGCGTGCTTCTGCTTTGGTACGCGCGGCGGCTATTATGGTTTGTCTTTCCGCCGCGGCGCGTTCGTCGGGGCTGAGTTGCTGCTGTCTCCCTGCCCGCTTGGCGGCAGCTCTGGCTTTTGCCGCTTCAATGGCGCTTTGTTTGCCGCTGTCTTCAGGGCTGAGGGCTTGCGGGGCGAGTCCTATTTGCGCAGGGTTGGGCATGCTGCGCGTACCGGTGGTGGGGTCGAAATTGCCGAGATGTCTTTGCGCATTGGCGGCATGGGCTTCGCGTTTGGCGGCTTGCGCCGCTTCTGCGATGGCTTGATTGGCTTGCTTGTCGCCGCCTTGGCTGCGCTGTTGCAGGGCTTCGCGCTTGGCCTGCATTTTGGCTTGGCGTTCGGCGGCTTCGCGCTCTAGGCGGGCTTCACGGGCTTCATGGCGGGCTTTGGCGCGTTCGGCGGCGGCTTTGTCGCGGGCGGCGCTGCGCAAGGCGCTTTTGCTGTCGCGGTAGTATTGCACCAGCGGGATGTGTGCCGGACAGACGCTGGCGCAGATGCCGCATTCGATGCAGTCGAAGAGGCGGTATTGATTGAGTTTTTTCTCTTCCAGATTGCGACTGTACCAGTAGAGTTGTTGCGGCATGAGGCTGATTGGGCAGGCATCGGAGCAGCGTGCACAGCGGATACAGTCGGTGGCGGCTTGCTCGCTTGGCATGGGCAGTAGCAGCAGGCAATTGGTGGTTTTGCCGATGCCGGCGGCTTGAGAATGCTGCGGTTCGCCCATCATCGGTCCGCCGATAAGCAGGCGAGTGCCGGCTTTTTGTCCGCCTGCGGCGGCGATTAAGGCGGCGATGGGGGTACCGAGGCGGACAATGCGGTTCTGCGGCTGCCTGATGCCTTCGCCTGTGGTGCTGCGGTAGCGGTCGACGCGGGGGATGCCGAGCACTAAGGCGTCATGTACGGCTTTCATGGTGGCGCTGTTGTGGCAGATGATGCCGGCATCGGCGGCATGGGCATCGGCGGGCAGGCGGCGCTTGAGGGTGAGCTCGATCAATTGGCGCGAGTTGCCCGAGGGGTAGCGCACCGGCACGACGCTGAGCTTGATGCGCGTATCGTCGCTGTTTTCAATCGCTTGTCTTAAGGCGGCAATGGCTTGCGGTTTGTCGTCTTCAATACCGAAGACGATTTCTTGGGCATGGACGATGTAGGCGCTTAATTGCGCGCCGCGCACAATAGCCGCCGCGTGTTCGCGGATTTGCATGTCGTCGCAGCTGATATAGGGTTCACATTCGGCGGCGTTGATGAGCAGGATGTTGGCTTGGTTCGTCAGTTTGCGGGCGGTGGGAAAGCCGGCGCCGCCCAGTCCGGCGATGCCGCAGAAGGCGATGCGTTCGCGCAAGAGATGAGGCGGATTATTTTCGTCCAGCGGCGGCAGCGGGGCGGCGGCTTGGTCTTTGCCGTCCGCTTCGATGATGATGCTGAGAGCGGCTTCGCCGCTGCGGTGTATATCCGGCTGCGGCGCGATGTCGGCAATGATGCCGGAAGTCGGGGCGTGCAGCATCAGCCCTGCCGGTGTCGAGGCTTGGGCAATGGCTTGTGCTTTAAGGACGGCGTCGCCGATGCGGCAGAGCGGTTCCAGCCAGTTGCCGTCGCGTTGGCGCAGGCTGAGAATGTAGCGCGCTTCAAGCGGGTGGATTTGTGCCGGCTGCTGCGTGGACATGGCTTTATGTGCCGGCAGATGCAATCCGCCGTGAAAGCCGTGTTGTTCAGGGCGGCCGCCCAACAGCCAATCAAGGATTTTCATGGTCTGCTCCTGTGTTGCCGTCTTGCGGCTGCGTCCATTGCCATAAAGTCGCATCGCGCGGTTTCATCACAATGCAGTTCACAGGACAGGGGTCTACGCAGAGTTCGCAGCCTGTGCATTCGTCGGCAATGATGGTGTGCATTTTTTGATTGCTGCCGATAATGGCATCGACGGGGCAGGCTTTGATGCATTTGGTGCAGCCGATGCACCAGTCTTCGACGATAAAGGCGACTTGCGGCGGCTTTTCTTCGCCGACTTCGGCGTCTAAGGGCTTGGCTTCGAGTCCGAGCAAATCGGCGAGTTTTTGTACGCCTTCTTGACCGCCGGGCGGACAGCGGTTGATGTCGGCTTCGCCTTTGGCAATCGCTTGGGCATAGGGTTTGCAGCCGGCGAATCCGCATTGTCCACATTGGGTTTGCGGCAAAACGGCTTCGATTTTTTCGACAATCGGATCGCCTTCGATTTTGAATTTTTGCGCAAAATAGCCCAGCAGCAAACCGCATAGGGCGATGAGGGCGAGCAATAGGAATAGTGCGACGATGCTCATGCCCAACCGCCGAAGCCCATAAAGGCGATTGCCAAAATGCCGGCGCTAATCAGAGCGATAGGGGTGCCGCGAAAAGGCAGCGGCACGTCCGCGGCTTCTAAGCGTTCGCGAATGGCGGCAAAGAGAATCAGCACCAAGGTAAAGCCTAAGGCTGCGCCCAGTCCGTAAACGGCGGAGGCGAGCAGGCTGTGTTCTTGATTGGCATTGAGCAGGGCGACGCCGAGTACGGCGCAATTGGTGGTAATCAGCGGCAGATAGATGCCGAGCAGGCGGTGCAATAGCGGGCTGGTTTTAGCGATGAACATTTCGGTCAGCCCGACTAGAACGGCAATGGCGACGATAAAAGAAATGGTACGCAAATATTGCAGATTGAAGGGGCGCAGAAGATAGGTGTCGATGAGATTGGCGCTGCAGGCGGAGAGGGTCAGCACAAAGGCGGTGGCAAGCCCCATACCCAGCGCGGTGTCGAATTTGCGCGACACGCCCATAAAGGGGCAAAGTCCCAAAAATTGGCTTAAAACAAAATTATTCACCAAAGTCGTGGCGAAAATAATGGTTAGGTAGTATTGCACAAATGCCTCGAAGATTTTTTTGCGTATTTTAGCGCAAAATGCCTTGCCATGCTTTAGTGCGATACATAGTTTGAGTCTGTATTTTACGATAGTTTGTAATGGGAATTTGTAAAAGGTTTTGAATAATTTTTTATTAATGCAAAGGCTTGCAAAAATATCGTCTTTTTTCTCGCTATTAGCGTTTACTCGTGTAAAAGTATGCCGCTATAATGTTTATACGCTTGGATAACAAGTGTTTTTTGTGTAAATGATAGAGAAAATGCTATGAAAACTGTGATGAAAAAATTGATGTTGGCAAGTGCAATGGGCGCAGTATGTGCAACGAGCTGGGCGGCGGATTTGGTGGGCGCTTCTTTGCTCACGCAGCAGCACCCGTTTTATATTGAGTTGGCGGATGCGATGAAGGCGCAGGCTGCCGAAAAAGGTTTGGATTTGCAGGTCTCGATTGCCAATCAGGATTTGAGCAAGCAATTGGCGGATGTGGAGGACTTCATCGTTAAGGGCGCGAAGGTGAT
>ERZ1023235.74-NODE-74-length-19301-cov-154.586252_pt1 | contig 19301 bp, 16 predicted proteins | sample MGYA00380453_ERZ1023235 | MGnify/ENA primary metagenome ERZ1023235 (study PRJEB33173, sample SAMEA4830358) | metagenome | study: EMG produced TPA metagenomics assembly of the PRJEB25223 data set...
AACCAGTGACCCCCTCCTTGTAAGGGAGGTGCTCTCCCAACTGAGCTAATCGCCCTTAATGTTGTGGGTTGGCATTATAGGGAGAATGCATTTTCAGTCAATACCTTTTTATTAAATTTTGTTTAATTGTCGTAAAAATAAGCATAAAATCCGCTTTTTTATTTAGAAGTCAAACAAGTCGTAGTAGAATAACGACTAATATTTTATTGAAGATAGGTTATAAAGATGAAACTAGATGCTCCTTTTAATTTAGATCCAAATGTAAAAGTGCGTACTCGTTTTGCTCCTAGCCCTACAGGTTATTTACATGTAGGTGGCGCACGTACCGCACTTTATTCTTGGTTATACGCAAAACATAATAACGGCGAATTTGTATTACGAATTGAAGACACTGATTTAGAGCGTTCAACACCAGAAGCAACGGCTGCCATTATTGAAGGCATGGAATGGTTAAATCTTCCGTGGGAGCATGGCCCTTATTACCAAACTAAACGCTTTGATCGTTATAACCAAGTGATCGATGAAATGATTGAACAAGGCTTAGCATATCGTTGTTATTGTACTAAAGAACACTTAGAAGAACTTCGTCATACTCAAGAACAAAATAAAGAAAAACCACGTTATGACCGTCACTGCTTACACGATCACAACCATTCACCTGATGAACCCCATGTTGTACGTTTTAAAAATCCAACTGAAGGCTCGGTAGTATTTGATGATGCCGTACGTGGCCGTATTGAAATCAGCAACAGTGAGCTTGATGATCTTATTATTCGCCGCACAGACGGTTCTCCAACTTATAACTTCTGTGTAGTTGTAGATGACTGGGACATGGGTATCACACATGTTGTACGTGGCGAAGATCATATCAACAACACGCCTCGTCAAATTAACATTTTAAAAGCGATTGGTGCCCCAATTCCAACCTATGCACACGTTTCTATGATTAATGGCGATGATGGTCAAAAACTCTCTAAACGACATGGCGCAGTGAGCGTAATGCAATATCGTGATGATGGTTACTTACCCGAAGCTTTAATTAACTATCTTGTTCGTTTAGGCTGGGGACATGGCGACCAAGAAATTTTTAGTCGCGAAGAAATGATCAACTATTTCGAATTAGATCACGTTAGCAAATCAGCTAGCGCATTTAATACCGAAAAATTACAATGGTTGAATCAACATTATATCCGCGAATTACCGCCAGAATATGTGGCTAAACATCTTGAATGGCATTACAAAGATCAAAGCATTGATACAAGCAATGGTCCTGCATTAACTGATATTGTCTCCATGCTTGCGGAACGTTGCAAAACCTTAAAAGAAATGGCAAGTTCAAGCCGCTACTTCTTTGAAGAGTTTGAAACCTTTGATGAAGCCGCAGCGAAAAAACATTTCAAAGGCAATGCTGCTGAAGCGCTTGCAAAAGTGAAAGAAAAATTAACCGCACTTTCTAGCTGGAATTTACATTCTATTCACGAAGCCATTGAGCAAACAGCTGCTGAACTAGAAGTGGGCATGGGTAAAGTTGGCATGCCATTACGTGTCGCTGTGACAGGTTCTGGTCAATCGCCATCAATGGATGTTACCCTAGTCGGTATCGGCAGAGATCGCGTACTTGTGCGTATTCAGCGCGCTATTGATTTTATTCATGCACAAAACGCTTAATATTTAATCGGATAACAAACGCATAATAAAATCGTATTGACAGCCACATAGTCAAATTTTATCATGTCGCTGTCTTTTATGGGGATATAGCTCAGTTGGGAGAGCACTTGAATGGCATTCAAGAGGTCGTCGGTTCGATCCCGATTATCTCCACCAAATTAATAAAGCAAGGTTATTTACCTTGCTTTTTTATTATCAATAATCAATATCTTAGCGAATTTTAACAAAAATAAAAACTAAAGCGTGCTAGAATAGTGCGCTTTTTTATTACATCGTTCGAAATCATATCAAGGAATAATTATGCGTCCAAATAATCGAGAAAATAATCAACCCCGCCAAATTAAAATTACCCGTAACTACACCAAGCATGCTGAAGGTTCTGTGCTTGTTGAATTTGGGGACACCAAAGTGCTTTGTACTGCAACAGTGGAAGATGCTGTGCCACGTTTCTTAAAAGGACAAGGGCAAGGTTGGGTAACGGCTGAATATGGAATGTTGCCACGTTCAACACATAGTCGTATGCAACGTGAGGCGGCTAAAGGTAAACAAGGTGGACGCACAATGGAAATTCAACGCTTAATTGCCCGCTCTTTGCGCGCCATGGTGGATCTTAAAGCACTGGGTGAACGTGCGATTACTTTAGATTGTGATGTTATTCAAGCGGATGGCGGCACACGAACTGCATCCATTACTGGTGCTGCAGTCGCATTATGTGATGCGATCAATGGTTTAATTGAGAATGGCACGTTAAAAACTAATCCAATTAAAGGGCTAGTTTCGGCAATTTCTGTAGGGATTGTTGATGGTCAAGCTGTTTGTGATTTGGAATATGTGGAAGATTCTGCAGCGGAAACCGATATGAATGTTGTGATGATGGAAGATGGTCGAATGATTGAGGTGCAAGGCACTGCAGAAGGCGAGCCATTTAGCCATGAAGAATTATTAACATTATTAGATTTAGCGAAACAAGGCTGTAATCAAATTTTTATCGCTCAACGCGAAGCGTTAGGCTTATAAACACAGTTTATAGGAGTTAAAAAATGGAACAATATAAACGCGATTTTATCGAATTTGCTTTAAGCCGAAATGTATTGAAATTCGGCGAGTTTACTTTGAAATCGGGGCGTAAAAGTCCGTATTTCTTTAATGCAGGTTTGTTCAATACGGGGGCAGATTTAGCGCGTTTAGGCGAGTTCTATGCTGCGGCAATTCAAGCAAGTGCGGTAGATTTTGATGTGGTTTTTGGCCCTGCTTACAAAGGCATTCCAATTGGCACTTCAGTTTCGGTGGCGTTATTTAATCGTTATGGTATTGATAAACCCGTGTGTTTTAATCGCAAAGAAGTGAAAGATCACGGAGAGGGCGGCAATTTAATTGGTAGCCCATTGCAAGGAAAAATTTTGCTTGTGGATGACGTGATTACGGCTGGCACTGCAATTCGTGAATCTATGGAATTAATCAGTGCAAATAAGGCAGAGCTTGCGGCGGTATTGATCGCTCTAAACCGTAAGGAACGAGGAAAAGGCGAGCTTTCTGCAATTCAAGAAGTAGAACGTGATTATCAATGCCAAGTGCTATCAATCATTGATTTAGATGATTTGATGCAATTTATCGAACAAGATCCTCGATACAGTAGCCATTTGCCAGAAATGCGTGCTTATCGTGCCGAATTTGGCGTATAAAACTTGAGAAATAAATTTTTATCATCATTATAAATAACATTATAAAAATAACCGCACTTTGACTTAACAGGGGAAAGAATGGGATTTATTGGGAAAATTATAGGCGTATTTTTAGGTTGGAAAGTTGGTGGATTTTTTGGTGCGATTGCTGGTCTCATTTTAGGCTCTATTGCAGATAAAAAATTGTATGAGCTTGGCTCGGTAAGTTCTAGTTTCTTTAAAAAGAAAACAACACGTCAAGACTTGTTTATGCAAACCACCTTTGCGGTGTTAGGACATTTAAGTAAATCGAAAGGGCGTGTAACAGAAGAAGATATTCAATTAGCTAATCAATTAATGATTCAGCTTAAACTGGATGATGCTGGGCGTAAATTAGCGCAAGATGCGTTTCGTCGTGGTAAAGAATCTGATTTCCCGATTCGTCAAGTTATCCGTGAATTTCGCATTGGTTGTGGGCAACGTGCTGATTTATTGCGAATGTTCTTACAAGTGCAAGTTCAAGCGGCTTTTGCCGATTCAGAACTTCACGAAAATGAGAAAGAAGTGCTTTATGTGATCGCTGAAGAACTTGGGCTTTCTCGTATGCAATTTGAACAAATGATTGCGATGGAAATGGCTGCTCGAGCTTTTACTCAAGGCGGTTTTTATCAGCAATATCAACAAGGTGCATATCAAGGTTGCTACCAATATCAACAACAAAATAGTGGTGGTTACCAACATGCTTCTGGCCCAACTTTAAATGATGCCTATAAAGTATTGGGTGTGACTGAGTCCGACGAGCAAAGCACGGTTAAGCGTGCTTATCGTCGTTTAATGAATGAACATCATCCAGATAAACTTGTGGCGAAAGGTTTACCGCCAGAAATGATGGAAATGGCAAAAGAAAAAACTCAACAGATTCAAGCCGCTTACGATTTAATTTGTAAAGCAAAAGGCTGGAAATAGTGCGTGTTATTCTTGCGCCTATGCAAGGGGTTCTAGATCCCTTTGTACGCCAACTTCTCACCGAAGTGAATGACTACGATTTATGTATAACAGAATTTGTTCGCGTAGTTGATCAATTTCTCCCTGAAAAAGTATTTTATCGTTTATGCCCTGAATTAAAAAATCAGGGCTTTACTTCTTCTGGTACGCCTGTGCGAGTGCAGTTGCTAGGGCAGCATCCAGAATGCCTTGGTATGAGATTCAAAAAATCTTGCAAAAATATGCTAATGTCGAAAATGAATATGACAGCGGTTTTTACCATGTGGCACGAATTAAACAGTGGTTACGTTATTTGAATAAGGAATATGACGAGGCGAACCAAGTGTTTGATAAGATTAAGACCTGCCAAACTGCTGAAGATTTGAAATTACGGTTAAATGAGAAATAAAAAACCTGCTAATCAGCAGGTTTTCTTTTTCTAAATTATTTAAAAATTCACCGCACTTTTTAATTTTTTCAGTGCATTAGTTTCTAATTGACGAATACGTTCCGCAGAGACATTATATTTTGCTGCCAAATCGTGCAATGTGGCTTTGTTATCATCTAACCAACGAGCTTTGATAATATCCTGACTACGTGCATCTAGACTTTGTAACGCTGCACCTAATTGCTCGGTTGCTTGGCTTTCAAAGTTTTCATTTTCAAGCTCTGCTGCGAAATTAGAACTTTTATCTTCCAAATAAAGGGCTGGAGAATAGGTCTCTGTTTCTGCATCATCAGTAGGTAAATCAAAACCGACATCCGCACCGCTCATTCGAGACTCCATTTCGATCACATCTTCTTTGGAAACACCCAATTCATTTGCGACCATATCAACTTCATTTTCATTGAACCAACCTAAACGTTGTTTAGTTTTACGTAGGTTGAAAAATAATTTACGTTGAGCTTTCGTGGTTGCGACTTTTACGATACGCCAGTTACGAAGAACATATTCGTGGATCTCAGCTTTAATCCAATGCACGGCGAATGACACCAAGCGTACACCAACTTCAGGGTTAAAACGTTTGACCGCTTTCATTAAACCGATATTGCCCTCTTGGATTAAGTCAGCTTGTGGCAAACCATAGCCAGAATAGCCACGTGCAACATGGATCACGAAACGAAGATGCGACAAAATGAGTTTTTTCGCTGCATCTAAATCCTCGTGATAATACAAACGTTCTGCCAATTCCTTTTCTTCCTCTGCGGTCAGCATCGGATATTCATTTGCTGCACGAATATAACCTTCGATACTGCCTTGAGGAACTAACATCATTTGTGTTTCTTTATCCATCGTTTCCCTTCTTTATTTTGGCTTTTGCCAATCAATGTACTTAGTTATAGCACAATAAGCTATCTTATTGAACTAATTTGTCAATAAGACAGATTTTATCAATTGAAAGTTCAATTATTATAAAATTACGTGATAATTTGCTCACTATTTACTTCGCCAGTTGCACTGATAAATCGTACTTCAGGTTGTAAATATACACCAAATTTTTCTGCAACAGTTTGGCGAACGTGATGGGCGAGTTTGACCACATCTTGCCCTGTTGCCCCGCTTTTGTTAATTAATACTAATGCTTGTTTTTTATGAACCGCAGCCCCACCAATTTGAAAACCTTTAAGATTGCATTGATCAATCAGCCAGCCTGCCGCTAATTTCACTGATCCATCTGCCTGTGGAAAGTGCGGTAGATTTTCGTGATGTTTTTTGATTTTTTCAAAATGTTCTGAACTGACAACGGGATTTTTAAAGAAACTCCCTGCATTACCCACTTCATTTGGGTCAGGTAATTTGCTTTGACGGATATGACAGACTTCATCAAAAATTTGTTTAGCGGTGACCGTTTTCGGATCGAACTCTACAAGCGAACCATATTTTAGAATAGGCTGCCAATCTTTTTTTAGCTTTAAGCCAATCGCTGTAATCACATAACCTTGCTGATAACGATGTTTAAAAATACTCTCACGATAACCAAATTCACATTGTTCTGTGTCGAGTCTAAAGGTTTCGTTCGTATTTAAATTAAGTACTTCCACATAATCACATACATCTTTAAATTCAACGCCATAAGCACCGATATTTTGAATAGGCGCAGATCCTGCACAGCCAGGAATTAAAGCCAGATTTTCTAAGCCATAAATACCATTATTAATAGACCATTCCACCAATTTATGCCAATTTTCGCCGCCATTGACGTGAAGATAGTGAAAATTTGCATCTTGTTCGTGCGTAATCCCCATTAAACGATTTAAAACCACCACGCCATTAAAATCATCCAGAAACAGAACATTACTGCCTTGACCTAAAAAAAGTACGGGTAAATTTTCTGATTTAGAATACGTCCACACTTGTTGTAACTGTTCGATGCTATGTGCTTCAATAATTTCACGAGCATTAGACTGAATGTGGAAAGTGTGAAAAGGTTGTAAATTTTGCATTTTGATGTCCTAATATAATGTATCTGGCAAGGTAATTTTGACTTGTGTGCCGCCTTGCTCTCGGCGATGAATATGCAATTGTGCATTAAGCTGACGACAACGTTCCGCCATAATATTCAAGCCGTAATGCCCTTCAGGTTCTTCAAGATTTGGAATGCCAACCCCATCATCTTCAACTAAAATTTCATACTCGCCTTCCGCATTAATTCTTGCGCTAATTTCAATTACGGTGCCTTGAGAATGCTTGATCGCGTTGGTGGTGGCTTCACGTACAATTTGCAGAACGTGAACCAGCTGTTGAGGGTTCAAACTTTGTGAGGGTAATTGACAATTCACATTCATTTGCATTGTTGTTTGTGAGCGTAATGAATCAATCACTTGTCCTAGTGCAAGCTGTAAATTCGCTTCTTGTATAGTTAAACGGAAAGTGGCTAAAAGCTCACGTAACTGCGCATAACCACCAGAAAGGGCTTGTTCAAAATTGGCAATAATTGCCAAACTCTTTTCTTTTGATTGTTCGTCTTCTTTCTTCAGGTTATGTTTGAGCAAAGTAAGTTGAATTTGTAAAAATGATAAGACTTGAGCCAAAGAATCGTGCAACTCTCGCGCAATAATTGAGCGTTCTTCCATTAATAAAATCTGTTCTTTCTGACGTAAATTTTTATGGAAATAAAGCGCACGAGCAAGCATTTGCGCTAAATTTTGCATAATTCGGGGATCTGGACAAGGTAATCCTGCTTGCCAAGAGAGTACACCTAATTCTTCGTTATCCACAGAAAGGGTTTCGATTTGTAGTTCATTATTAGCATCTTGCTTACCCAATGTAATATCCCAATGTTCAGCCCCCATCACTTCCACTTTAACGAAGTTCAAATGGTCGCTAATAAAAATGTAATGCAAAACTTGATTTAAAATTTTATCGTTAATTGTGTTTGTATTCAGAAGTTGAGCACTTTGATAAAGAGTGCTTAAAGTGCGGTTAGTTTGACGCAACTTTTGCGTTTTTTCGTTTACCGCTTCTTCTAAACGCGAATAAAGCTGTCCCAGTTCTGTGGACATTTGTGTAAATACGCGAGCCAGTGTGCCAAGTTCATTTTGTTTCCTTGTGTCAAGTGGAATATGATTGAATTGACGCATTTGCACTTGCATACTGGCTTTTGTCATTAAATGCAAAGGTTTCACAACTTCTCGGTTTGTATACCAAATCACATAAGACACCATCAGCAAAATTAACAACATCGCAAAACCTAATACTGAAACGCCTAAAATCCATTTCTGCTCACTAAAACGTTGTAATTCAAACACAAAATAATCAACATCTGCAACATAGTTAGTAAGCTGCTTACTATAGTTTTTTACATCCTGTTGGCGCGCATATTTTTCCATGTTCGTCCAACGTTGCAAAATGTTTTGATAGGAATGTTTTAATACATTCGGTGTGAAAAATTGATTTTGAACTTCTAGTAAAGCAGATGAATGAAGGCTTATATGATAACGACGTAAGTTCGTTTCCACGCTTTCTGGTTGTTCTTGCATTTCATAAAGTAAGCGATAACTTTGCATACGCAAAGAACCTGAAATATTAATGGCTTCGGCATCATATTTATTACTGCTCATAATTGCCAAACTGAGAGAACTAATCACACCAGCAACGATAAGAATGATAAATAAATATTTCGCAATACGGGTGGAAACGGAACCTTTAGTATACACAGGAAACTCCAGTGGAAATTTAGAAAAGTGCGGTAAAATTTTTATTTCTTTTTAAATTTAGCCCAAACTTTATCTTCTTGACCACGCCATAAGCGTTGAATGTTATCGTGATGACGATAAATTAATAGGCAACACACCAGTGCAACAGGAAAAGTAAATTCAGGTTTAAACCACCACACATAAAAAGGCACAAGTAATGCAGAAATAACCGCACTTAATGAAGAATAGCCACTAACAAGAAAAACAAAGATCCACGTACCAAACATTGAACCTGCAACAGCCCAAGAAATCGGTGCGATTGCCCCAAAGGCAGTTGCAACACCTTTGCCACCTTTAAATTGAAAGAAAATTGGGAAAATATGCCCTAAACAAGCACCAAGTGCGACCATTCCTAATTCAAATTGAGTAAGACCTAAATAATACCCTGCCCATACAGGAATCATCCCTTTTAACATATCAAAAATAAGCACCGCCAAGGCAGACTTACGATTTCCAATGCGCAACACATTTGTCGCCCCAGGATTGTGTGAACCATTTTGACGTGGATCTGGCAAGCCTGCGATGCGACAAATTAAAATCGCACTGGAAACTGAGCCTAAAAGATAGGCAAAAAGCATATAAAAAAGGGCGAAAAGGCTCATTTTGCACTCCAGCAAGAAAAACTGTTCGTTATTCTACCCAAAATTGATAGCATACGCCTACAATAATTTTAGAGGAAACCTTATGGATCGTGTTTTTATTGAAGAATTGACTGTTTTTGCACAAATCGGTGTATATGATTGGGAACAGCAAATAAAGCAAAAACTTGTGTTTGATTTAGAAATGGCTTGGGATTGCAAACAAGCGGCAGAAACGGATGATGTTGCATATTGTTTAAATTATGCTGAAGTGAGTCAAGCGATTATTGATTATGTGGAAAGCAAACCTTTCTTGCTGATTGAGCGAGTGGCTTATGAAGTGGCGGATTTGCTTGAGTCACGTTATCAACTTCAAGGATTAAAAATTAAACTGAGTAAACCAAAAGCCGTCGCGCAAGCTCGAAATGTTGGCGTATTGATTGTTCGTGGTTGTTTAAAATAATGTAGCGATAGTGGCTATTAATAAATCTGACAGGCATGCAATTTAATTGGTGCCTGTCAGATTGGCTTTATGCTTTTACCTTGTGTTCTGAATAGTTATTGTTCAGCTTCTAACTCTCCAACACTCACTTTAGTATTATTACCTTTATCGCCGAATTGTTGTTCTTCGCAACCGTTACCTGCATCACAAACTGCAACAGAAACAAGTTTTTCAACATCTAAGCTACTCACTAACTTTGTATTAATGATTTTTTCGCTTGCGTCCGTAACATTCAATTGCTCAGCAGACAAGTTGCTGGCTCGCACACCGTTAATTTTGTCATAAAGTCTAGCAAAACCACGTTCACTGAGTTTGGTAGAAGCACCGTTAATTTTTGTTTGATTAAGGTTTTTCTCACGAGGAAGTTCAAAGAATGTGAAATTTGAATTTGGTTTTACCTCAATTTCTACATCTTTGGAGCTTAAATAAGCTGTCCCACCGTTTGGTGCTAAGGCAGTGATGTCGGCATTTTCAATGGTTGTTTTGGTATTCGCTGAATCACCAATAGTAAATGCCATATTGGCGATATTAGCATCATTATCAGCTGAACCCAACGCCCCATTAATTAGAACTTCTTCCGCTGCTCTTCCTCCAGTGTTAATTGCGGTAATTTTCAAGTCCTCTTTGCTGTATTTACCTGCAATTTTTGTATTGCCATCAGTTTTAAAGGTGTAACCCTGATGAGATTTCACAAAAATAGAACTTTTTTCCCCTATTAATTCCCCGATTAAAAACATCGTAGCATAAGTCCCAGTTGGAGATATACCCTCTTTCTCATCGCCCACGATTTTGATATGTGAGTTTATCATTGACACTTTACCATTCATTCCTAAACGGTTTGTTTGAGCTAAAGTATCTTGTGAATTATCTTTATCAAAGGTAATATCAATCTTGCTATTATCTAATTTAATTTTTTCTGCCAGTAAATGTACAAATCCATTTTTCAGATTAATATTACTGTTAGAAATATTAATTTCTGTATCTTTAATAGTTGATCGCCTTGTATTTTTAGCGGCAAACAGATCAAAACGATACAAATAGGCTCTATTCATATCTAACTCTAAATCATAGTAATATCCCCAACGGCGTCTGCCTTGATCTAACTCCGATAACTGCGTACGTTTGTCTAAATCTAACACACCGTATTCATATTTCCAAGGCTCACCATTTGTTCTATTACGGGATACCCCCCCATCAATGTAAAAATTCGTTTTTCCTGTGGCAACGATTTTATCTAAATTAACTTTTTCAAATCCACCTGCTAAAATCACATCATCAACCTGATTAAATTCTACGTTACTCATATTAACATTAAACTTCTTGCGTTGTGATTCTTCCGTTTTCTGATATGGGTTATCGTAGTCGCTTTCATTGACACTACGCCCCAATCCCATAGCTCCGTTACCAAGATTTATTTTGCTGTCAGTAATGGTAATATTTGATTGAAAATCTTCCTCATTCTGCAAACTGGTTATAAAAAATAAACGACCTTTTGAATTAATATCCGCATGATTGATCTTAATATGACCTTTGTTAGTTAGCTTTAATAGCGAATCTGAGTCTCTAAAGGAATTTATCTTAATATTTCCTGAAATATCAACGTCCTTTCCTTTAAGAGTTACTTTTCCATTATTAGCTAGTAATGAACTTAACGCCCCTGTTTGTATAAATGAACCCGTACCCGTATTATCTTTATCTTTCTCTTTCTCTTTCTCTTTCTCTTTATCCGCAATACGAATATTTTCATCGTCTGGCACGTCAATATTAACTTCTGTTTTTAATTTTTTATGCTCATCGTCATAGTACTCTCTATTTTCTTCACGTCCAAAGTCACCTTTGATATTAACGCTTTTGCCTTTAAAGTTGATTTTAGGCGAGGTAACTTTTGAGCCAGTTTGAGAAGTGATTTTTATATTGTCTTCAAGTTCCTTATTTGAGGTAACATCAGCCCCAAAAGTAACTATCTCCCCTTTAATATCACTTTTATCATTTAACTGAATATCGTCAGCAGATAACACAATCTTGCCTTTTCGATTGCTAACTTCAGTTGCTTCTAACACACCATTATTCACAACCAAGCTATCTAATGCTTGCTTACGCCCTTTCGCACTTAGTAGCGTAATCTCTCCTGCTTTAATAATCCCTTCATTTTTAACAATACCCTGTACTGCATTATCTTCTAATGCCACACTTATAACGCTATCTGGTAAGGTAAATGTGAAATCTTCGCCTGAGGATAAATATACTTTGCCATTGTTTGCAGCGTTTTTTTCAACGCTAATTTCCCCTTCATTGATAACTTTATCGCCATTAAGTACCACGAAATCTTGCGCCGTAATTTTCCCTTGATTGAGAACTTGACCTTCTTTTAGCTCCTGACCATCTTTTGCTTTACGGGTAAATTGATAACTATTGCCACTTTCACTGATTTGCTCTAAATCTTTGGTCGTTGCAAGTAAACCAGCTACATTAATTTGTGCCCCTTGGGTAATAATAACCCCATTAGGGTTTGCTAAATAAACCTTACCGTTTGCCGTCAATTTCCCTTGAATTTGGCTAGCATTGCCGCCAGTTACACGGTTATATGCCACAGAATTTGTGGTGGGTTGTTTAAATTCCACTTCTTTATTTTTGCCGATGTCAAAACTATGCCAATTTATTTGAGTTGTAGAGGTTTTTTGATCAATCGTCATTTTATCTGCAGTTTTCTCAATAGTGACAGTCCCAAAAACAGTTTCGTGATGTTGTGGCAAACCCTCTTGTGGCAAATCCTGTGTAGAGGCATATGTCGCACCAGTGTAAGTGGTCAAAATGATAAGAGAAATTACATTTAATTTATACATAGCATACCTCCTTAGAAAGTTTTAATCATAGAAAGCCAAAATTGGTGTTTATCGGCATTATCAATATTGTTATCAAGCGGTTTGGCGACACTGACGTTGATGGCATAGCTGCCAGCATCTGAAAAAGAAAGTCCTGCACCAACGCTTTGTAATTTCACGTTATTTTTCACGCCTGGTGCGAGAAATTGGCTATTTTTATAAGATTTCCCGAAACCATAGTCATAGAACAATGAACTAACTAGCACACTTTGGGAAAAGACTGGTAAATAATGTTTGAATTCTGTTTGTATCAAATGCCCTTCATCCACAGAAGCCGCACCAGCTTGATGTCCACGTACTCCAGACAAACCACCAAGCAACATTTTCTGTGAGCTTTCAAGGGTTTTATCGGCAAACTGACCGTTTATACCAATATTGAAAGCAAAAGATTTTGGTAAAATTTGCTCGTGAGACAAGCGGTAGTTATATACCGTAAAATGCGATTTTGGTTGAAAATTCTCTACTGCATTATGTTTTTTTTCACTAGTTTGATTCGCTAAATTACCGAACAAGGTAGATAATGAAAAATAAGTTGTCCCATCTTTAATAAGATTCCAAGAACCGTCAATCCCTGCAGTTAAACTATTTATTTTCCGTTTTTGTTTCACATTAACCGCCTGTTGTTTATCCGTAAGGTTTTGATGATTAAAGCTCACTTTAGTACTTAAACGAAAATTTGGTGTACGGATTGTTGGGTGCAACAAATAAGCCCCTAAGGTATGGGAATGCCCTTGAGATTGTAATGATTTAAAATTACCACCTAATTTGTAGTCGAGATAGTTAGCCGTTACACCAAAACGCGTAGAATAACCATCAATTAAAGAGGAATAATCTATACGAGCATTTTTTAAATTAGCCTGATTAGAACTCATTAAATCCAGTTTCAATTCATCGCCCCAGCCATTCAAATTACTGACTTTTGTCCCCGCAGCCAAACGGTAACGCCCTGTATATTTGTTGCCTTGGTTATCTACTGAAACATAACTAGAAAAACGTTTTGCATCGTTAATCTTAATCAGTAAATTCGCTTCGCCGACTTTTTTGCCTGCGGAGAGTTGCAAACCTGCATTTACCCCTGGAACATCATTTATTGTTAAAGCAAATTTTTCTAACTCATCTTTCAAAATAAATTCGGACGTATTTACTGTTGTATTAGAGAGACGGGATACAAATTTATTGCTTAATGCGCTGTGATTTTGCAAGCGTATTTCGCCCACATTACCTTTGAGTAACAGAATTTTTACCGTACCTTGCTCAATTTCCTGCGGTGGTAAAATCGCTTTTGCCACTAAATAATTATTATTGCGATAAAATTCGCTGATCTCATTTGCCAAATTACTTAAATCTGACAGCGATACCTCTTTTCCTACATAATTTTTCAAAATATGCGCAAGTTCATCTGCCGCCACTTCCTGATTGTTTCGATCTAAAATCTGTACTTGCGTAAGTGGAAATTTTAGCTCTTGTTTATACTGTGCGGTATAAGGCGATTTTGCTGCTTGATTAAATAATTCGCCACTAGGTTTGGCTTCTGGTTGAATTCGACGTTGTTCTAGTTCACGGTTCAATGATCCAGTATCTGGCTGACCTAATGCCATCACTGATTTACTCAAAACAAAGCCTAAACTGACCGCACTTGCAATAACAGAATAACGAGGTCTCATTTTCATTCCTTATGTCCTATTAATTGATAAAATTACAAAAATTGAGGGAAAACAGCTTTAGGGCGTTTTTCCAAAGTAAATTTAGAAGCTATAAACTGCACTAATTTTCGCATTGCGACCTGTGCCTTCCATTAAACTAAATGCTGGTTGATATTTTCTATCAAACAAGTTTTCCAGCGCAAAATCTAAACGCAGGTTTTTCCATTCGCCTTTTAATGGCGCATAGGTAGCACGAAGATCGGTCAGTATATAACTTGGGTAGGTAACAGCGTGATCTTTAGGCACTCGATGTTGGGCAGCGTAATGGGTTATTGTCGCTACTACAGTGAATTTGTCTTTTACTAAAGCATAATCTGCCCCTACGCCGATTTTGCTTGCGGCAATGTTTGATAAGGCTTCGCCGCTATCTTTATCTCTACCTTTGGTGCTGCCATAGTTAGTAAACAGCGTTAAACGTTCTGTTTGGTATTGAGCTTGCAACTCAATACCGCTTAAACGGGCATTAGTTATGTTTTGATACTGGGAATTTGTTGGCAACGATGCTCCATTTGCATTTGCATTTGCATTTTTATTTTTATTTGCATTTGCATCATTAAATATTTTTAAGTTAATAAAATCTTTCACATCATTACGGAAATAAGTCGCTTCAATTTTGAATTTATCGCCTTGTTTAAACAGACTATCAAAATGTAGATTTGCGGTAATTTCTTTATTTTTCGCTGTTTCAGGGCGCAAATTTGGATTTGCTACAAATCTATTGACTTGCTTTAGCCCTGCAATATCTGCCCCAAAGTGAGCACCACTCACAAACCGCTCTTGCATAGATGGTGCTCGGAAAGCTTCATTATATTTGGCAGTAAAATCTAACCAATTGGTCACTATCCAAGTTAATTTTGTGGCAGGCGATAAATGATTATCCTTGTATTTTACAGTTTTACTTGAGGTATCGTAGTGGTCATAACGTACACTTGGCGAAACTAGCAATTTTTCCCCAAATAGCGGAATATGGGCGATTAAATAAACGCCTGTAGTGTTTGAATTCGCATTATAGGGGTCCGCTCGAAACTGCGCATCACTACTGTTTGTGCCTCGTTCGGTACGGATTTTATCTCGCATATAATCCACCCCATAAACAAAGGAAATGTGAGATAATTCGGAAGAATTACGTAAATTTATACCTCGGGTAGTTAATTTAGTCTGATCTTTCACACCACTGACTTTACGCTGTTCTTTCTCAATAGTTTTATTGTTATACAGCGCGATATGCGTATTTAGATAAGGATTATCTGGCGTTAAATAATAGTTAAATACCGTGCTTTGATCAGGAATTTGTTGATCAGTTAAATAACTGACACTACCTAAACGTGTTTTCACTCCAGAGTAAAACTTTGATGTTTCTGATAGTGATGGTTGTGGTTTAGGAGGAAAATTGTTTTTTGATCCGTGGAACTCGTTGATTTGATCTTTAATTTGTTCATTGGTAAGTTCGTTTTCCACCTCATTATTGCCTGGTGCTGTTTGTTTAAAACGAGTTTCTCGGTGGGATAATTCCACACGGTTCGCATCATTAATTTGCCAACCAAACTTTGCTAAGCCCCCAAACTGTTTATAGGCGGTATTATTCAGCTTGTTGCCTTTACCAGTGCGTAAATTATCCGCATTATTGTAGAAAGCACTAATAAGAACATCGAATTTGTCATTTGCCGCAAATACAGAAACATCCCTTTCCGATAAATTATTAGCAGTTTGATAACCTTGGCGAATTTTAACTCCGAATTTGTCATTATTTTTCAATAAGTCTAAAGCATTTGGCGTACGCATTGCCACAACACCACCCAATGCACCGCTACCCCATAAGGAGCTACTTGGCCCTTTGATTACTTCAATTTCTTGGATGAGTGACATTGGAAGAAAATAAGAACCTCTATGTGCTAAATCAAAATTTTGTCTCACGCCATCAATGACTTGCACAACACGATTATCACTTAACCCTCGAATATTAGGTTTTTGAGCAATGCTTCTCGAACCGCCTCTAATATCAACATTGGGAATGTCTTCTAACGCTGCTGCAACACTAGTAGCTTGTTTGGAAAGAAGACTATCTTTAGATTGTTTTTCTGGCGTATAAGCAAACCTACTTGGATCTCGTGTCGCAATAACGTTGATAGAGTCTAATTCAACGGATTGCGCTAGTGCATTTGCTGTCACTAAGGTTGTTGCAATTGCAAGGGAAAGTTTAGAAAATCGCATCTGTTTTCCTTATTGTAATAATTAAAAATAGGAGAATGGCGATGATAATAATGATGATTATAATAATAATCAATAGGTTTATTTATAATCATTTGCATTTAATTGCGTAAAATTCAAACTAATTTTGGATTTCAATCTGTACCTGCAAAAATTGGACTAAATAAGCAAGAGATTAAGGTATAGATTTTTATGACTAAATATAAACTAATTTAACAACAAGTTATTGATTTTTAACTTAAAAAATAAAGCTCTTACTTCCCAAAAACAACTTTCAAGTTGGCTATATTAAAACGTTTAACTTAACCATCTAACTTTTGAGATGCAGATTATTTGTTCAAAATAATCCTAATTTTTTCATTTGTTCAATAACGGGTTCGACTTGAATCTCTGCCATCAAATTTTTCCCTTTTAGTTTGGTTGCCCAAGGTAGTTCAGAAGACGGTTTGCCAAATTCTTTTTGGGCATTTTCTTCATATACTGATACCACGTTATCTAAATTATTATAAGGTGCAGTACGCAAAGGATTGTGATAGGCATATAAGCCAATAACAGGTGTTGCTTGTGTTGTCGCAATATGGGCAGGGCCAGAATCTGGCGAAAGCACCAAATCAACCTTAGAAATTAAAGCGGTAAGCTGTTTTAGGTTTGTTTTTCCTGCAATATTGGTTGGCGTGAAATGGCAAAGTGCGGTAATTTTTTCGGCTATTTCTAATTCTCGTTTGGCAGGCGAGCTGCAGAAGATTACATTGACATTATTCTGATGGGCAATATTGGCAACCTCTGCATAACGTTCGATTAGCCAATCTTTTTCTGCTTTGCTAGAGCAAGGGGAAATCAATAAATTTTTACGAGAGAAATCAATAAATTGATCGGCAAATTTATAATCATCTTGTGAGATAGCTAATTCCCATTTTGGTTCTGCTTTCGGTACGCCAATATATTCGGCGAAAGCCATAAATCCATCTAATACGTGAGGGGAAAAAGGATCTGCGATACGACGATTTACAAATAGCCATTGCCCTTCTCGAGAACGTTTTTCTCCAAATCCAATTTTGAATTTTGCTTTAATTCCTAAAGAAAGGATTGATGCACGAAATGCTGTTTGCATATTTAATAGCGCATCAAATTGTTTATTTTTCAGTTGTTTCCACAAAGACAATACACCTTTCCATCCCGCTTTTTTATCGTAAGGAATAAGCGTGATATTAGGAATACTTGAAAGTAAATCCATTTCGGTTTTGCCTACAATCCAAGTCATTTCTGTTTGGGGATAATATGCCTGAATGTGCTGAACCACCGCTAAGGCATGGCAAACATCGCCTACCGCTGACAATCGGAGAATACAAAGGGATTTTGGAGCTTCGGTAAAAAGTGGCATTGACGTTCCTTTATCATTTAATTTGTGCCTATTTTAAAGTAGAATGACCCCATTTTCTATTCATAACAACGTTCTAATGCACCAATTCCAACAAGATAACCAATATTTTATCTTTAATTTTGACCGCACTTTTGACCAAGCAACCGAGTTTTTCCAAGCGGAATTTTGGCAAAAACAAGAGCGAATAATAGGAAGTGCAAAAGGTCGCGGCATCACTTATTTTTTGCAAACTGAAGATTGGTTTGGTGTAAATTGTGCGTTGCGTCATTATTATCGCGGTGGACTTTGGGGTAAACTGAACAAAGATCGTTATCGTTTTTCTGCTCTTGAAACTACCCGTAGTTTTGCTGAGTTTCATTTGTTGCAGCGTTTGTATGAAGCGGGGTTACCTGTGCCTAAACCCATTGCTGCACGTATTCAAAAAGGCAAGTTAGGTATTTGCTATCAAGCGGATATTTTGACGGAAAAAATCGAAAATGCGCAGGATTTAACCGCACTTTTACAAACACAAACATTGCCAAAAGAAACTTGGACGCAAATTGGTCGTTTGATTCGAAAACTACATGATTTACAGATTTGTCATACTGACTTGAATGCACACAATATTTTGCTTCAACAAGCTGAACAAGAGCAAAAATGTTGGTTGATTGATTTTGATAAGTGCGGTAAAAAATCAGGGGATTTTTGGAAAGTGCAAAATCTGAACCGTTTAAAACGTTCCTTCGAAAAAGAAGTTGGACGAATGAATATTCAATTTACCGAGCAAAACTGGGCTGACTTAACGGCAGCTTATCATCAATAAAAGGACTAATTATGAAACAAAAAATTGTACTTGCTACAGGCAATAAAGGAAAAGTAAAAGAAATGGCTGATGTCCTATCTGATTTTGGTTTTGAAGTGATTGCGCAAACAGATTTAGGCATTGAAAGCCCAGAAGAAACAGGCTTAACTTTCGTTGAGAATGCGTTATTAAAAGCACGTTATGCCTCAGAGAAATCAGGTTTACCTGCTATTGCGGATGATTCAGGCTTGGTGGTTTCCGCACTTAATGGCGCACCAGGTCTGTATTCTGCTCGTTATGCTGGTGAAGAGGGCAATGATGCTAAAAACCGTGAGAAATTATTGGCAGAGCTTGCTCATGTTGCACAAGATAAACGCCAAGCCAAATTTGTGAGTTGTATCGTGTTTTTACAACATCCAACGGATCCATCGCCAATTATCTCCGAAGGCGAGTGTTGTGGCGTGATTGGTTTTGAAGAAAAAGGCGAAAATGGCTTTGGTTATGACAGTTTATTCTTTAGCCCAGAACAAGGTTGCACATTTGCTGAATTAGAAACGGTTGAGAAGAAAAAAATTTCTCATCGAGCAAAGGCATTGAGTGTTTTAAAAAGTAAATTATAAAGTTAATAAAATTATTTAATCTATCAAAAAAATAACCCTAAAAATAATAATAATTCACACGTTAATCAGAGATAATTTCATGACAGACAGACAGACAGACAGACAGACAGACAGACAGACAGACAGACAGACAGAC
>ERZ1023235.87-NODE-87-length-17908-cov-78.820478_pt1 | contig 17908 bp, 10 predicted proteins | sample MGYA00380453_ERZ1023235 | MGnify/ENA primary metagenome ERZ1023235 (study PRJEB33173, sample SAMEA4830358) | metagenome | study: EMG produced TPA metagenomics assembly of the PRJEB25223 data set...
AGAGGATTGGGAGAACTAACCGACGTTTATGAGATTGTTTGGGAAAAGTTGCAGGGTTTAAAATAACAACCTCAAGGCTGTTTGGGAATATTGCAAGAGCTGAAATAAAGGAATAAGAATTGATGGATAAACGTATTTTTGTTGAAAAAAAGGCTGATTTTCAGGTCAAGTCAGAGAGTTTGGTTAGAGAGCTCCAGCACAACTTGGGACTGTCAAGCTTGAAAAGTATTCGTATTGTGCAAGTATATGATGTATTTGACTTGGTTGAGGACTTGTTTGCACCTGCAGAGAAGCACATTTTCTCTGAGCAGGTAACCGACCATGTTTTAGATGAAGTATCTGTGCAGGCGGATCTTGCTAACTATGCTTTCTTTGCCATTGAAAGTCTACCAGGGCAGTTTGACCAGCGTGCAGCTTCGTCACAGGAAGCCTTGCTTTTGTTGGGAAGTTCGAGTGACGTGACAGTCAACACAGCCCAACTTTACTTGGTGAATAAAGATATTGATGCGACTGAGTTGGAAGCTGTCAAAAACTACCTGCTCAATCCAGTTGATTCTCGTTTCAAGGATATCACGATAGGGATTGCCAAGCAGGAGTTTTCAGAGTCAGACAAGACCATTCCAAAATTGCCTTTCTTTGAAAGCTATACAGCAGAAGACTTTGCTCGCTACAAGGCCGAACAAGGGATGGCCATGGAAGTGGATGATTTGCTCTTTATCCAAGACTACTTTAAGTCAATCGGGCGCGTGCCAACTGAGACTGAACTCAAGGTTTTGGACACTTACTGGTCTGACCACTGCCGTCATACGACTTTTGAGACAGAGTTGAAACACATCGACTTTTCAGCTTCTAAATTTCAAAAGCAATTGCAGTCAACCTATGACAAGTATATTGCCATGCGCGAGGAATTAGGTCGGTCTGAAAAACCACAAACCTTGATGGATATGGCGACTATTTTCGGTCGTTATGAGCGTGCTAATGGACGATTGGATGATATGGAAGTCTCTGACGAAATCAATGCCTGCTCAGTTGAAATTGAAGTGGACGTTGATGGTGTCAAGGAACCTTGGCTCCTCATGTTTAAAAACGAAACTCACAACCATCCAACAGAAATTGAGCCATTTGGTGGAGCGGCTACCTGTATCGGTGGAGCTATTCGTGATCCGTTGTCAGGCCGTTCCTATGTTTACCAAGCCATGCGTATTTCAGGTGCTGGTGATATTACAGCACCGATTTCGGAAACTCGTGCTGGGAAATTGCCACAACAAGTCATTTCTAAAACAGCAACTCATGGTTATTCTTCATATGGTAACCAGATTGGGCTTGCCACAACCTACGTTCGTGAATACTTCCACCCAGGCTTTGTAGCTAAACGTATGGAACTTGGTGCCGTTGTTGGTGCGGCTCCCAAGGGCAATGTTGTCCGTGAAAAACCTGAAGCAGGTGATGTGATCATCCTTCTCGGAGGTAAAACAGGTCGTGATGGTGTCGGTGGTGCGACGGGCTCTTCTAAGGTTCAAACAGTTGAGTCTGTAGAGACTGCTGGTGCTGAGGTTCAAAAAGGAAATGCCATCGAAGAACGCAAGATTCAGCGCCTCTTCCGTAATGGCAATGTCACTCGTCTGATCAAGAAGTCCAATGACTTTGGGGCAGGCGGTGTCTGTGTGGCTATCGGTGAATTGGCAGACGGTCTTGAAATCGACCTCAACAAGGTGCCTCTTAAATACCAGGGCTTGAATGGTACAGAAATTGCCATCTCTGAATCACAAGAACGGATGGCGGTCGTGGTTCGTCCTGAAGATGTGGATACCTTCGTTGCCGAATGTAACAAAGAAAATATTGATGCTGTTGTGGTGGCGACAGTAACTGAAAAACCAAATCTTGTCATGCACTGGAATGGTGAGACAATCGTTGACTTGGAGCGTCGTTTCCTTGACATCAATGGTGTGCGCGTGGTTGTCGATGCCAAAGTTGTGGACAAGGATGTCAAACTCCCAGAAGAGCGTCAAACATCTGCTGAAACACTGGAATCAGATACCCTTACGGTTCTATCTGACCTCAACCATGCAAGTCAAAAAGGATTACAGACTATCTTTGACTGCTCTGTTGGACGCTCAACGGTTAATCACCCACTTGGTGGTCGTTACCAACTCACACCAACTGAGGCATCTGTGCAGAAATTGCCAGTTCAACACGGTGTGACTCATACTGCGTCGGTCATTGCTCAAGGTTTCAACCCATATGTAGCTGAATGGTCTCCATACCACGGTGCTGCTTATGCGGTTATCGAAGCAACTGCTCGTTTGGTGGCTGCTGGTGCCAACTGGTCCAAGGCTCGTTTCTCTTACCAAGAATATTTCGAGCGTATGGACAAGCAAGCAGAGCGTTTTGGTCAGCCAGTAGCCGCTCTTCTAGGCTCTATTGAAGCTCAGATTCAACTTGGCTTGCCATCTATCGGTGGTAAGGACTCCATGTCTGGTACCTTTGAAGAATTGACCGTTCCGCCAACCTTGGTTGCCTTTGGGGTGACGACGGCAGATAGCCGTAAGGTGCTCTCTCCAGAATTTAAAGCTGTTGGGGAAAATATCTACTACATCCCAGGTCAAGCCCTCTCTGCAGAGATTGATTTTGACTTGATTAAGAAAAATTTTGCTCAGTTTGAAGCAAGCCAAGCTGACCATAAAGTGACATCTGCATCAGCTGTCAAATACGGTGGTGTAGTTGAAAGTTTGGCTCTTGCTACCTTTGGAAACTATATTGGTGCAGAGGTGACCTTGCCTGAACTTAAAACAGCTTTGACAGCTCAATTAGGCGGCTTTGTCTTCACATCTCCTGAAGAAATTGCTGGAGTAGAGAAGATTGGACAAACGAAAGCAGACTTTACACTGACTGTCAACGGTGTGAAGCTAGATGGACACAAGCTTGACAGTGCATTTCAAGGGACATTGGAAGAAGTTTACCCAACAGAATTTACCCAAGCGAAAGAACTAGAAGAAGTACCAGCTGTGGCATCAGATGTTGTGATTAAAGCCAAAGAAAAGGTTGAAAAACCTGTGGTTTACATCCCAGTCTTTCCAGGAACCAACTCAGAATATGATTCAGCTAAGGCCTTCGAAAAAGAAGGTGCAGAGGTCAATTTGGTGCCATTCGTGACCTTGAATGAAGAAGCTATTGTCAAGTCAGTTGAAACTATGGTTGACAATATCGACAAGACTAATATTCTCTTCTTTGCTGGTGGATTCTCGGCTGCGGATGAACCAGATGGTTCAGCTAAGTTTATCGTCAATATCCTGCTTAATGAAAAAGTGCGTGTGGCTATTGATAGCTTTATCGCCCGTGGTGGTTTGATTATCGGTATTTGTAATGGATTCCAAGCCTTAGTCAAATCGGGTCTCCTACCCTACGGAAACTTTGAAGATGCTAACAATACTAGCCCAACCCTCTTCTACAATGATGCCAACCAACACGTGGCCAAGATGGTGGAAACTCGCATTGCCAATACCAACTCACCATGGTTGGCTGGTGTGCAAGTGGGCGATATCCACGCTATTCCTGTTTCGCACGGTGAAGGGAAGTTTGTCGTGACGGCTGAGGAATTTGCAGAGCTCCGTGACAATGGACAAATTTTCAGCCAATACGTTGACTTTAACGGTAAACCAAGTATGGATTCTAAGTACAATCCGAATGGTTCTGTCCATGCCATCGAAGGAATTACCAGCAAGAATGGTCAAATCATCGGTAAGATGGGCCATTCAGAACGTTATGAGGACGGTCTTTTCCAAAATATCCCAGGCAATAAAGACCAGCACCTGTTCGCGTCAGCGGTTAAACATTTCACTGGAAAATAAGACTTACAGATTTTCTAATAGATAGTATCAGTAATGTAAAAGTCATGTAAATCTAGCTCTTGATGATTACAAATGAAAATTAGGTATAAAAAATGACATACGAAGTAAAATCTCTTAATGAAGAATGTGGTGTTTTCGGTATTTGGGGACATCCAGATGCTGCTAAGTTGACCTATTTTGGACTCCACAGTCTTCAACACCGTGGTCAGGAGGGGGCAGGAATCCTCTCCAATGATCAAGGACAACTGAAGCGGCATCGCGATATGGGTCTTCTATCAGAAGTCTTCAGAAATCCTGCTAACTTAGATAAATTGACGGGAACTGGTGCGATTGGGCATGTGCGTTACGCGACTGCTGGCGAAGCTTCTGTAGATAATATCCAGCCCTTCCTCTTCCGTTTTCACGATATGCAGTTTGGCTTGGCTCATAATGGAAATCTGACCAATGCAGCCTCTCTCAAGAAAGAACTGGAACAAAGAGGAGCAATTTTCAGCGCGACTTCGGACTCTGAAATCTTGGCTCACCTCATTCGTCGCAGTCATAATCCTAGCCTGATGGGCAAAATCAAGGAAGCGCTCAGCCTTGTCAAAGGTGGTTTTGCCTATATCTTGCTGTTTGAGGACAAGTTGATTGCGGCTCTTGACCCAAATGGATTCCGACCGCTTTCGATTGGTAAAATGGCTAATGGAGCAGTTGTTGTATCTTCTGAAACCTGTGCTTTTGAGGTCATTGGTGCCGAGTGGATTCGTGATTTGAAGCCAGGTGAGATTGTGATCATTGATGACGAGGGCATTCAGTATGACAGCTATACAGATGATACCCAGTTGGCGGTTTGTTCTATGGAGTATATCTACTTTGCTCGCCCTGATTCTAATATCCACGGTGTCAATGTCCATACGGCACGTAAGAGAATGGGAGCGCAATTGGCGCGAGAATTTAAGCATGAGGCAGATATTGTAGTTGGTGTGCCCAATTCTTCCCTAAGCGCGGCTATGGGATTTGCGGAAGAATCAGGCTTACCAAATGAAATGGGTCTGATCAAAAACCAATACACCCAGCGAACTTTTATCCAACCGACTCAAGAATTGCGGGAGCAAGGAGTGCGGATGAAACTGTCTGCTGTTTCGGGTGTTGTCAAAGGCAAACGTGTGGTCATGGTGGATGATTCCATTGTACGTGGAACAACCTCTCGTCGTATCGTTCAGCTCTTGAAAGAAGCGGGTGCGACTGAGGTTCACGTTGCCATTGGAAGTCCTGCACTAGCGTATCCATGTTTCTACGGGATTGATATCCAGACCCGTCAGGAGCTGATTGCAGCCAATCATACGGTCGAAGAAACTCGCCAAATCATTGGTGCGGACAGTATGACTTATCTTTCAATTGATGGCTTGATTGAGTCGATTGGTATCGAAACAGATGCGCCGAACGGTGGTCTCTGTGTCGCTTACTTTGACGGTGACTACCCAACGCCTCTCTATGACTACGAAGAAGACTATCGTAGAAGTTTGGAAGAAAAGACCAGTTTTTACAAGTAGGCGACAGATTCTCCATTAAAGAAAAGGAAAAAACAAATGACAAATAAAAATGCATATGCCCAGTCGGGTGTGGATGTTGAAGCGGGTTATGAAGTTGTTGAACGGATTAAAAAGCACGTGGCCCGTACGGAGCGTGCAGGTGTCATGGGAGCTCTTGGTGGCTTTGGTGGTATGTTTGACCTTTCCAAGACTGGGGTTAAAGAACCCGTCTTGATTTCAGGGACTGACGGTGTCGGAACCAAGCTCATGTTGGCTATCAAGTACGACAAGCACGATACCATCGGGCAGGACTGTGTGGCCATGTGTGTCAACGACATCATTGCTGCAGGTGCGGAACCCCTCTATTTTCTCGACTACGTAGCGACAGGGAAGAATGAACCAGCTAAGCTAGAACAAGTGGTTGCTGGTGTGGCAGAAGGTTGTGTGCAGGCTGGTGCTGCCCTCATCGGTGGGGAAACGGCTGAAATGCCGGGCATGTACGGCGAAGACGACTATGACTTGGCTGGTTTTGCGGTCGGTGTGGCTGAAAAATCTCAAATCATTGACGGTTCAAAGGTGGTAGAGGGAGATGTTCTTCTCGGACTTGTTTCAAGTGGGATTCACTCAAATGGTTACTCTTTGGTTCGTCGTGTCTTTGCGGATTACACAGGTGAGGAAGTCCTACCAGAATTGGAAGGCAAGAAACTTAAGGAAGTTCTACTTGAGCCGACTCGTATCTATGTCAAGGCTGTCTTGCCGCTCATCAAAGAAGAGTTGGTCAACGGCATTGCCCACATCACAGGTGGTGGCTTTATCGAAAATGTCCCTCGTATGTTTGCAGATGACCTAGCTGCTGAAATTGATGAAAGCAAAGTTCCAGTGCTTCCAATTTTCAAAGCCCTTGAAAAATATGGTCAGATTAAACACGAAGAAATGTTTGAAATCTTCAATATGGGTGTGGGACTTATGTTGGCGGTCAGCCCTGAAAATGTAGAGCGTGTAAAAGAATTGTTGGATGAAGCAGTCTATGAAATTGGTCGCATCGTCAAGAAAGAAAACGAAAGTGTCATTATCAAATGAAAAAAATAGCGGTTTTTGCCTCTGGTAATGGCTCAAATTTTCAGGTGATTGCCGAAGAATTTCCAGTGGAGTTTGTCTTTTCAGACCATCGTGATGCCTATGTGCTTGAGCGTGCAAAGCAGCTCGGCGTTCTGTCCTATGCTTTTGAACTCAAGGAGTTTGAGAGCAAGACAGACTACGAAGCAGCCCTTGTCGAACTCTTGGAAGAACACCAGATTGACTTGGTTTGCCTAGCAGGCTACATGAAAATCGTTGGACCAACCTTATTGTCGGCTTATGAAGGTCGGATTGTCAACATTCATCCAGCCTACTTGCCAGAATTTCCAGGAGCTCATGGGATTGAGGATGCTTGGAATGCTGGCGTGGGTCAGTCTGGTGTGACCATTCACTGGGTGGATTCGGGTGTGGATACAGGCCAGGTCATCAAACAGGTTCGTGTGCCACGACTAGCTGATGATACCATTGACAGATTTGAAGCTCGCATCCATGAAGCAGAGTACAGGTTGTATCCGGAAGTAGTGAAGGCTCTATTTACAGATTGACTTTTTGATGATTCATATGATATCTTTGATTTTAAATTGGAGTCAGTGTTTGTTGAAGACGGCTTCAAACGGAGGTATTTGTAATGTTAGAATCTAAAAAAACAACTCGATATGTATTTTATGTCTATCTGATGTTATTAACTTGGGGAATCTTATTTAAGTTTGAAACAAATCCTGAATTTATAGCATTTTTCTTAGCTCCAAGGTATATCAATTGGATTCCATTTTCAGAACCACTAATAGTCGATGGAAAAATTGTTTTTGCTGAAATGTTATTTAATCTGATTTCCTTTATTCCATTAGGTGTTTGTTTCCCTTTGATAAAAACTAATTTATCTAGTTTAAGAATAGTCGGGACAGGTTTCTTGATTAGTTTATTGTTTGAGTGCTTACAGTATATTTTAGCAATAGGTATAACAGATATAACGGATTTGACTTTAAATACGCTAGGTGTCTGTGTAGGCTTACTGATTTATCAAATTTTTATAAGAGTGTTCAAATCACAGACTAGAAAATGGATCAATATCTTAGGTATGCTTAGCCTTGGTTTTGCTTATCTTGTTTTACTGTTACTGCATTTAATTGGTGTTTAACTAATGATTAAAAAGGAGAATATAATGACTAAACGCGTCTTAATCAGCGTCTCAGACAAAGCGGGCATTGTTGAATTTGCCCAAGAACTAAAAAAACTTGGTTGGGAGATTATCTCGACAGGTGGAACTAAGGTTGCCCTTGATAATGCTGGGGTGGAGACCATTGCGATCGATGATGTGACGGGCTTCCCAGAGATGATGGATGGCCGTGTTAAGACTCTTCATCCAAATATCCACGGGGGTCTTCTCGCTCGTCGTGATTTGGATAGCCACTTGGAAGCAGCCAATGAGAACCAAATTGAGCTTATTGACCTTGTAGTGGTCAACCTTTATCCTTTCAAGGAAACGATTCTCAAACCAGACGTGACGTACGCTGATGCTGTGGAGAATATTGATATTGGTGGGCCATCTATGCTTCGTTCAGCAGCGAAGAATCATGCCAGCGTGACGGTTGTGGTAGACCCTGCTGACTATACAGTGGTTTTGGACGAGTTGTCAGCCAATGGTGAAACGACTTACGAAACGCGTCAACGTTTGGCAGCCAAGGTTTTCCGTCACACAGCGGCTTATGACGCTTTGATTGCAGAATACTTCACAGCTCAAGTGGGCGAAAGCAAACCTGAAAAGTTGACCTTGACCTATGACCTAAAACAAGCTATGCGTTATGGGGAAAATCCCCAGCAGGATGCGGACTTCTACCAGAAAGCTTTGCCGACTGATTACTCCATTGCATCAGCCAAACAGCTTAACGGTAAGGAATTGTCATTCAACAATATCCGCGATGCAGATGCTGCCATTCGTATTATCCGTGACTTCAAAGACCGTCCAACCGTTGTGGCTCTCAAGCATATGAATCCATGTGGTATCGGCCAGGCGGATGACATCGAGACGGCTTGGGATTATGCTTATGAGTCTGACCCAGTGTCTATCTTTGGTGGTATCGCTGTTCTTAACCGTGAGGTGGATGCTGCGACAGCTGAGAAGATGCACGGCGTTTTCCTCGAAATCATCATTGCACCAAGCTATACGGATGAAGCGCTAGCCATTTTGATCAATAAAAAGAAAAACTTGCGTATCCTTGCCTTGCCATTTAATGCTCAAGAGGCTAGCGAAGTGGAAGCAGAATACACAGGTGTAGTCGGTGGACTTCTCGTGCAAAATCAAGACGTGGTCAAGGAAAGCCCAGCTGACTGGCAAGTGGTGACCAAACGTCAGCCAACCGAGACAGAAGCGACTGCTCTTGAGTTCGCTTGGAAGGCTATCAAGTACGTCAAATCAAATGGTATTATCGTGACCAACGACCACATGACACTTGGTGTTGGTCCAGGTCAAACCAACCGTGTGGCTTCTGTTCGCCTTGCCATTGACCAAGCCAAAGATCGTCTGGACGGGGCGGTCCTTGCTTCAGATGCCTTCTTCCCATTTGCGGATAACGTGGAAGAAATCGCCAAAGCAGGAATTAAGGCCATCATCCAGCCCGGTGGCTCTGTCCGTGACCAAGAATCCATCGAAGCAGCGGATAAATACGGCTTGACTATGGTCTTTACAGGTGTGAGACATTTTAGACATTAAGAAGATAAAAGGGAAGAAAACAGTTTCTTTCCTTTTTTGGCTTAAAATGCTAACTGAAACAAGATTAAAACGAACTTTTTTGATATAATGTTGGTAAATAATTCGCAAAAGAGGTTGAGGAATGAAACTGCTTGTTGTCGGTTCTGGTGGTCGTGAGCATGCGATTGCTAAAAAGTTACTTGAATCAAAAGACGTGGAAAAAGTCTTTGTAGCTCCTGGGAATGATGGGATGACTCTGGATGGTTTGGAATTGGTAAATATCTCTATTTCCGAACATTCTAAATTGATTGACTTCGCAAAGACCAATGATGTTGCTTGGACCTTTATCGGTCCAGATGATGCCCTTGCTGCTGGTATCGTGGATGATTTTAACCAAGCTGGACTTAAGGCCTTTGGTCCGACTAGGGCTGCAGCGGAGCTGGAGTGGTCCAAGGATTTCGCCAAGGAAATCATGGTCAAATACGGCGTTCCGACAGCAACATATGGCACATTTTCAGATTTCGAGGAAGCCAAGGCCTATATCGAAAAGCATGGTGCGCCTATCGTAGTCAAGGCGGATGGCTTGGCACTTGGGAAGGGTGTCGTCGTTGCTGAGACGGTTGAGCAAGCGGTCGAAGCCGCTCATGAGATGCTTTTGGACAATAAATTTGGTGACTCAGGTGCGCGCGTGGTTATTGAGGAATTCCTTGAAGGAGAGGAATTTTCACTCTTTGCCTTTGTCAATGGTGATAAGTTCTACATCATGCCAACGGCTCAGGACCACAAACGTGCCTATGATGGCGACAAAGGGCCTAACACGGGTGGTATGGGTGCCTATGCGCCAGTCCCACACTTACCACAGAGTGTAGTTGATACAGCGGTTGACACCATTGTCAAGCCAGTTCTAGAAGGGGTGATTAAAGAAGGTCGCCCTTATCTAGGTGTCATTTACGCAGGGCTTATCTTGACAGCAGACGGGCCGAAGGTCATCGAGTTCAACTCTCGATTTGGAGATCCTGAAACTCAGATTATATTGCCTCGTTTGACCTCTGACTTTGCTCAAAATATCACAGATATCCTGGATAGCAAGGAGCCAAATATCATGTGGACGGACAAGGGTGTGACTCTGGGTGTGGTTGTCGCATCCAAGGGCTACCCGCTAGACTATGAAAGGGGCGTTGAGTTGCCAGCCAAGACAGAAGGCGATGTCATCACCTACTATGCAGGGGCTAAGTTTGCGGAAAATAGCAGAGCACTGCTCTCAAACGGCGGACGAGTTTATATGCTGGTTACCACAGTAGCCACCGTCAAAGAAGCCCAAGCCAGCATCTACCAAGAACTATCCCAACAAAAAATAGAAGGACTCTTCTACCGAACAGATATCGGAAGCAAGGCAATTAAGTAAAGATATAAGAATAACGCGCCGTAGTCGCCAAACACGATAATGGTCGTCGTGGTGAAAAGACCAGAACAGTGAATGTTCTGGTCAGGGGGAAACTTGGAGACCGTAGGCTCAAAGTTTAGGAATGAAACCGAAGGTTTGCTTCCGCCTCCATCACCTAAGACCATTATCAAAAAGAAAAATAAAAATTCACAAAATACGTTAATGATCGTATGGTTTGCGAGCGTTAGCGAGCTAATATAGAACAATCACCGCCGTTGTGAAAGAACGATTGGATGATAATCCAATCGTTCAGGGAAATTGGAAGACCTTGGGTTTCCAATTTAGGCATGAGACACCTTTGGTGGCTGCTGCCGTCCCTCACAAGCTAAGGTGATTGTTGAAAAAGAGGAAAAAGGAGAAGAAATGAAACCAGTAATTTCCATCATCATGGGCTCAAAATCCGACTGGGCAACCATGCAAAAAACAGCAGAAGTCCTAGACCGCTTCGGTGTAGCCTACGAAAAGAAAGTTGTTTCCGCACACCGTACACCAGACCTCATGTTCAAACATGCAGAAGAAGCCCGTAGTCGTGGCATCAAGATCATCATCGCAGGTGCTGGTGGCGCAGCGCATTTGCCAGGCATGGTAGCTGCCAAAACAACCCTTCCAGTCATTGGTGTGCCAGTCAAGTCTCGTGCTCTTAGTGGAGTGGATTCACTCTATTCTATCGTTCAGATGCCGGGTGGGGTGCCTGTTGCGACCATGGCTATCGGTGAAGCTGGAGCGACTAACGCAGCTCTCTTTGCCCTCCGTCTCCTCTCTGTAGAAGATAAGTCCATTGCGGATGCACTTGCCAACTTTGCTGAAGAACAAGGAAAAATCGCAGAGGAGTCGTCAAATGAGCTCATCTAAAACAATCGGAATTATCGGTGGCGGTCAACTGGGTCAGATGATGGCCATTTCTGCTATCTACATGGGCCACAAGGTTATCGCGCTGGATCCTGCGGCGGATTGCCCGGCCTCTCGCGTGGCGGAAATCATTGTGGCACCTTATAACGATGTGGACGCCCTCCGTCAGTTGGCAGACCGTTGCGATGTCCTCACTTACGAGTTTGAAAATGTCGACGCTGACGGTTTGGATGCCGTTATCAAGGATGGACAACTCCCTCAAGGGACAGACCTGCTCCGCATTTCGCAAAATCGTATTTTTGAAAAGGACTTTTTGTCAAACAAGGCTCAAGTCACTGTGGCACCCTACAAGGTCGTGACTTCTAGCCTAGACTTGGCAGATATCGACTTGTCGAAAAACTATGTCCTCAAGACTGCGACTGGTGGCTACGATGGTCATGGACAAAAGGTTATTCGTTCAGAAGCAGACTTGGAAGCAGCCTATGCGCTAGCAGACTCAGCAGACTGCGTCTTGGAAGAATTTGTCAACTTTGACCTTGAGATTTCTGTCATCGTGTCAGGAAATGGCAAGGAGGTGACGTTTTTCCCAGTTCAGGAAAATATCCACCGCAACAATATCCTGTCTAAGACCATCGTACCAGCCCGCATTTCTGAAAGTCTAGCAGACAAGGCTAAAGCTATGGCAGTGCGAATCGCAGAACAACTCAACTTGTCTGGAACTCTCTGTGTGGAAATGTTTGCGACTGATGATGACGTTATTGTCAATGAAATCGCCCCACGACCACATAACTCTGGGCACTATTCTATTGAAGCCTGTGATTTCTCTCAGTTTGACACCCATATTCTCGGTGTTCTCGGAGCACCATTACCAGTCATCAAACTCTATGCGCCTGCCGTCATGCTTAACGTTCTCGGCCAGCATGTTGAGGTCGCTGAAAAATATGTCACAGAAAATCCAAGCGCCCACCTCCACATGTATGGTAAAATAGAAGCAAAGCATAATCGTAAGATGGGACATGTGACTTTGTTTAGTGATGTGCCGGATAGTGTGGAAGAGTTTGGGGAAGGGATTGATTTTTAGGACAAGTCTATGATACAAATTATCGTTAATACATTTATTGAAAAGGATAAGACTGGAGCAGTTGTTGAAGTGTTGTATGCCAGTGCTGACCAAGATAAGGTACAAGCTAAATATGAAGAACTAGCTGCACAATACCCCGAAAATTATTTAGCTATCTATGATGTACCGCTGGATATGGATTTGAATACACTAGATCATTCCCCGTCTGTGTTTATTGGAAAAGAGGAGTTTGAGTAGAAATCTTGGTTTACCTAGATAGCTTATTCCCAACAGCTTAAGAAGAAAGGAAAAATTAACACATGATCAACCGTTACTCTCGCCCTGAGATGGCGAATATTTGGAGTGAAGAAAATAAATACCGTGCTTGGCTTGAGGTGGAAATCCTCTCTGACGAGGCATGGGCTGAGTTGGGGGAAATCCCTAAGGAAGATGTGGCTTTGATTCGCAAGAAGGCGGACTTTGACATCGACCGTATTTTGGAAATTGAGCAGGAGACGCGCCACGATGTGGTGGCTTTCACGCGTGCGGTTTCTGAGACTCTTGGTGAAGAGCGCAAGTGGGTTCACTATGGGTTAACTTCTACCGACGTGGTGGATACTGCTTATGGTTACCTCTACAAGCAGGCCAACGACATCATCCGTCGTGACCTTGAAAACTTCACTAATATCATCGCTGACAAGGCCAAGGAGCACAAGTTCACCATCATGATGGGGCGTACTCATGGTGTGCACGCTGAGCCGACAACTTTTGGTCTTAAATTGGCAACTTGGTATAGCGAAATGAAACGCAATATCGAGCGCTTCGAGCATGCGGCTGCTGGTGTAGAAGCTGGTAAGATTTCTGGTGCGGTTGGGAACTTTGCCAATATCCCACCATTTGTAGAGGAGTATGTCTGCGATAAACTTGGCATCCGTGCCCAAGAAATCTCTACACAAGTCCTTCCTCGTGACCTTCACGCTGAGTACTTTGCGGTTCTTGCCAGCATTGCGACTTCAATCGAACGTATGGCGACTGAGATTCGTGGTCTACAAAAATCTGAGCAACGCGAAGTAGAAGAGTTCTTTGCTAAAGGGCAAAAAGGGTCTTCAGCAATGCCTCACAAACGCAACCCAATCGGTTCTGAAAATATGACTGGTCTGGCGCGTGTCATTCGTGGTCACATGATTACGGCTTATGAAAACGTCGCTCTCTGGCACGAACGCGATATTTCTCACTCATCAGCTGAGCGTATCATCACACCAGATACGACCATTTTGATTGACTACATGCTCAACCGTTTTGGAAATATCGTCAAGAACTTGACAGTCTTCCCAGAAAATATGATCCGAAACATGAACTCGACTTTTGGTCTTATCTTTAGCCAACGGGCTATGTTGACATTGATTGAAAAAGGCATGACCCGTGAGCAAGCCTATGACTTGGTGCAACCAAAAACAGCCTACTCTTGGGACAACCAAGTAGACTTTAAACCACTTCTTGAGGCAGATTCAGAAGTAACATCACGTCTCACTCAAGAAGAAATCGATGAAATCTTCAACCCAGTTTATTACACCAAACGAGTGGATGATACCTTTGAACGTCTTGGACTAGGTGATTAATTAAAAAATAAACAGCGAGCTTCAATCTCGCTGTTTATTTTTTATCGAAAAGACTTAGTCTTCTTTTCTTTTAGTGAGTCCATAGGCTGCTAGTGTGGCCATGAGTCCTGCGACTACTAGTCCTGCAGAATCGTGAGTTCCTGTTTCAGGAAGTTTTTTCTCTATTACCACAGGAGCTGGATCTTGAGAAAGAGCTTTGCTTTCCTCAGCAGGAGCAGTTGATGGAGCTGGTTGGCTTGGGATTTCTAGTTTTGGTTTTTCTTCAGCAATAGCGGCTTGTCCGTTTTCATCGCCTACATGTGTTACCATAGTTCCGACTTCGACTATTTGAGTAACGGCTTCCTGTGCTACGACACTATTTACAAGTGTTTTCACTTCCTTACCATCGGCAGAAGTGCTCACAGAGTAGAAGTTGCTACGATGTCCATTGACGCCCTTAGTAATGACTTGTGTTTTTCCTTTGAGTAAGAGTGGATTTTCACGAGTCACTGTGGTAAATGGAATTTCTTCTTCTTGGATATCCAGTCTAGGTTTTACCTCAGTAGTTGGTGCAAGACCACTTTCATCACCCTTGTGAGTTACAGGAGCGCCAACTTCAACCACTTGGTTTATAACTTCTTTGGTTACCTGGCTATCAAGGACTGTTTCTGTTGTTTTTCCATTTTCAGTGAGTACAGAGATGTAATGAGTTCGTTCACCTTTGACTCCTGCTGTGATAATATTTTCCTGACCAGCTGGGAGGTTAGGATTTTCTTTCTTGATAACTTCAAATGGAATTTCTTCAGTTCTTGTGATGAGTTCTGGTCTGGTTTCAACATTGGCAGCCACTTCATTTTCATCCAGGCTTCCTGAATGAGTTGCAGCTGGTTTGAGGCCTTGAAGAGCGGCTTTTAGGTTGGCTACAAGTGTGTCAAGCTCAGCTTGTTTATTACGGTTGAGGTTGTAATTTAGAGCTGTTTTAGCTGCGTCAAGGGCCTCAAGACTTTCTTTACTATATCCTTCTAAGTTTGTAGGAATTTTAGCTAATTCTTCGCGGAGAGCATTATAATTAGCACGGAAGTAGTCTTTGTTGTGGTCTGCAAAGGCAGTCATGAGTTCAAAGATTTCCTCTTCCTTGTATTCAGCGCTTGGTCTATCTGCCCAGATTGAAAGCATACTTCCGACTGTTGGAAGATCTACTTCAGGATATTTGGTAGAAGCTAGTTGATTGAATGGAACTTTACCAGAATTTTCAACTGCTTTTGAAAGAGGGTAAGCTTCATCTTGTTTGTGATTGCCTATAACATAATACCAGTCACCGTTGGTATTCAAGAATTTATAGCCTTTGCTTGCTAGGTATTGAGGTGATGCGAGGTTATATCCCCACCAGCCTTTAGACCAGTAAGAAATCAAGACATCTTTGTCAAACTGAACATCGTCCTTGTCTTCATAGTAGAAGCCATCGTTGAAGGCCATTGGTTGAAGCCCTCTTTCTTTGGCCATAGCTGCGAGGGTGTTGGCATATTCGGCAAATTTGCCATAGAGTTGATACCACTTGAGGTAGTACCAGCCTTGGGCACTAGTCGCATCGTTGGCGTATTCGTCAGTACCAAAGTTGAAAATCTTTGTTTTACCTGCAAAGAAGTCCATGTATTTACCGATGAGGGCTTTTACAAAGTTCATCGCTTCTTCGTTTTTCAAGTCCATAGTTGTTTTTGAAACTTTATCAAAGTGGGCTTGAGGATTTTTAATACCTAATTTTTCCATGGCAACCAGCATAGCATCCATGTGACCTGGACTGTTAATAGCTGGGATGAGACCAATGTCCTTAGATTTAGCGTATTCAATTAGCTCTGTCACTTCTGCCTGTGTTAGTGCAGTACCGTTTGGATCGTCGTAGTAAGCTTTAGTTCCTTCGATAATAGCTTTTTTAACGTCATCACTAGCATAGGTTTTTCCGTTGGCAGTAATGGTCATATCATTGAGTAGAAAGCGAAGTCCGTCATTTCCTAGAAGGAGATGGACATCAGAATATCCGAGCTCACTGGCCTTGTCTACGATGCGTTTGAGCTGGTCCAGAGTAAAGTATTTGCGTCCAGCATCGATTGAGATTACCTTGTTTTTGGCAAGTTTTTCAACCTCACGTTTAGCTTCTTCTTCTTTTTGAGCTTCAGGCGTGAGGGTCAAGTTGTTGACAGTTTCTTGAAGTTTAGCAATGGCTTGATCAATCGTATCTTGTTGGGCACGGCTAAGGTTGCTATCGAGAGAGCGAATAGCTTTTTCAGCTTCTTTTACGGCCGCGACGCTTTCTGCAGTATAACGGTTCAGGTCTTTTGGTACCTCGTTAAGTGCTTGCTCTGCAGATTCATAATCAGCTGCGAAGTATTCAGCGTTGGCATTTGCAAAATGACGCATGAGTTTGAAGAGGTGTGATGGTGAATAACGTGCAGATGGAGTGTCAGCCCAAGCAGCTACCATACCACCGATGATTGGGATATCAGCTCCTTCTGTTTTTGGTACAGAAGTGATTGGTGTGTTTTTAATACCATTGAGCCCCTGATCGAGATTGTACCAGCCTTGGCCATCAGCGTTTCGTCCAAGAACGTAGTACCAAGCATCATTGGTATTAAGGATTTGGTGACCTTTTTCAGCTAGTAGTTTAGAAGAAGCGACATCGTAGCCTCCCCAACCACCAGTCCACATAGAAACGATGATGTCTTTGTCAAAACTACCAAAGCTTGTGTCGCTATTGTAGTAGATACCGTCGTTAAAGGCCATTGGTTTGAGACCGTGCGATTTTACAATACGAGCGAGGTCATTGGCGTAGGCAATAAATTTTTCATAGCCTTTTACAGGGTAGCCTTCGTTTGGATAGTATTTATCAGCTTGAAGCACACTCCAACCTTTAGCATCTGTCGCATCATTGGCATATTCATCAAGTCCGATGTTGAAGATTTCAGTCTTTTTCGCGAAATAAGCAGCATACTTGTCGATAAGGGCTTTTGTAAAAGCGACAGCTTGTTCGTTGTCAAGATCGACAGTACGGGCTGATTTCTTCCCAAAATAGCTAAAGTTAGGGTTTTGGATTCCCAATTCTTTCATGGCATTGAGAATCGCATCCATGTGTCCAGGACTATTTACTGTCGGAATGAGACCGATACCTTTATCTTTGGCATAGTTAATCAGATCTGTCATTTGACTTTCTGTTAAGTGATTGCCGTTTGGATCGTTGTAATAATCATTTGTACCTTTTTCAATGGCGCGTTTGACATCGTCACTGGCATAGGTTTTGCCGTTAGCTGTGATGCTCATATCGTCCAACATGAAACGGAGTCCATCATTTCCGACTAATAGGTGTAAATCAGTGTAGCCATAATGTTTCGCTTTATCGATGATTTCCTTGAGCTGTTCTGGTGAGAAATATTTACGTCCAGCATCAATAGAAACAATTTTCTTTTTCGCTAGTTTTTCATTTACAGTTGCAGCACGTTCCTTTCCTGTCTCTGTTTCCGGTTTGTCAGCCTCTGCTTTCGCTTCATCTTTTTTAGCTGGTTTATCCTTGTCAGTCTTGTCTGTATTTGACTCTTTAGAATCAACCTCTTTCGCTTCTTCCTTTTTAGGGCTAGCTTCTTCTTCCTTTTTATTAGCAGTTTCTTTTTCAGCAGAAGTTGGAGTTACCACCTCTGCTTTATCACTAGGAGTTGAACTAACTTCCTCTTGTGGTTTTTCTTCTGTTTTTGGAAGACTAGCTACCTTATCAGTAGCTGGAGTTTCTGTTTCTACAGTTTTTGGAGCTTCTGGTTGAAGCTCTGCTTTAGGTGTTTCCTCA
>ERZ1023235.107-NODE-107-length-14500-cov-73.336379_pt1 | contig 14500 bp, 10 predicted proteins | sample MGYA00380453_ERZ1023235 | MGnify/ENA primary metagenome ERZ1023235 (study PRJEB33173, sample SAMEA4830358) | metagenome | study: EMG produced TPA metagenomics assembly of the PRJEB25223 data set...
AGGTGACACGTTGTTGTTGTCCACCACTGAGTTTATCGGGCTTTCGATCCGCATAGTGTATCTTGTACTTCTTGAGAGATAATAAAATCGATAAATTTCTTGGCATTTTCCATATTTTTAGATTTTTTAACGATAGCAGCACTAGCAGGTAGGAAGACGGTTCCTTCTTTTGGATAGACTACCTTAATGTTAGCTCCGTCATTTAAGAGCTTAACTGCTGGATCTTCATAAGAGAGACCAACAGTCATTTCTCCATCAGCGACTGCTTTATAGACACCAGATGAACTTAAACCGATTTTACCATCAATAAGTGTGAAAAGATCTTTTACATAAGACCAAGCCTTATCATCTTTGTAACCACCTTGAGCTTGTAGCATATTTGTTAATTGAGCAAAGGCGCTAGAAGAGTTTGCTGGGTCAGCAGTTGCGATTTTTCCTTTTAGTTCAGGTTTGAAAAGATCGTTATATCCTTCGATGTTCATGCCTTTAGTTAAATCAGGGTTGACGATTAAAACACTACCATCTAGTGTATAAGGAGTAGAGTAGCCAGTTGTGTTTTGATATTCTTTGATAACATTATCATTTTCTTTTGAAGTATAGTTTTCAAAGAGTTCTCCGTGGGTAGTATATTGTGTATAAGAACCACCAAAGATAACATCAGCTACAGGAACTTCTTTTTCTGACTCTAGTTTTTTGAAAAGTTCTCCAGTACCAGCTTGAATCAGTTCTACTTTGATACCATATTTTTCTTCAAAGGCAGGAATAGTTGCTCCAATTAAGCCCTCTGAGTTTGGTGAATAAACGACTAGCGAACCGCCGTCTCCTTTATCAGATGAACTGTCATCGGCAGATTCATTAGAAGAACAAGCAGCATAATACATCCATTTCTTTTTCATGATGGATACCTCCGTTGTGTTATTTAAGTTTATTTTAAAACAATGTAAGCGTTTTTAAAACATACAATTCTATTCTATAGTGTATTGAATCTATAACAGTACACTTTGACTGCTAAAATATTTCTATAAATTAATTTGACTTTCCTGATAGAGATGTTCACATCTTATTTCAATTCACTATATTAGAGTAAAATTCTCTACAAAAAGAAGAATAGCCTATTTTACTATTCTTCTGAGTGATTTCAATTCCTTTGGGGAAATATGGAGATACTTTTTAAATCCTGACAAATGGTTGTTTCTTTTTCTAAATCGGTGATACTGTATCGGAGAATGCGCGTGAGGTCACAAAGGCTGCGATAGAGCTTCTATGGAGAATTTCTTTTTGGAGAGATTTTTTAAAGGAATGAGACATCCGCTACCTCCTTGGAAGGTTTTTTTGTGATAAGTATAGCAGTTTAAAAATTCTAGAGCAAGGTAAAATAGAAAAGGTTTGGCTAAAATTTTTTAGCTAAACCTTTTGAAAAGTTAAGTATGTATTATAGATGCTTGTTATCTGCAAATAGCTAGAGCATTTCAAGGAAATAAACTAGAAATAACAATTAATATGGTGGTTCAGAAATACCTTTTGATAATCAATAAGATCTTCAGGATGAAGTGCGTTGATTCCATCCATTTCATATTTCCGATTTAATAAACGATATTTGTTTTCACCAAATTGATGAAAAGGGAGTAGTTGAACTTGGTCGATATTTAATGAGTTAAATAGAGTAGCGAATTTTTCTGCATCCTCTAAACTATTGTTAAAATTAGGAATAACTGGGATTCTTAAAACGATAGTTTTATTTTGTGAAAAAGCATAATGAATGTTTTTAATAATCATTTGATTAAAAACCCCAGTCACTTTTTTATGTTTTATAGAATTATAATGTTTTAGGTCTGTGTAGATAAAATCCACATATTGAATTAAATCAATAAATTTTTCATGATCAACAAAGGCAGTAGTTTCAATGGCAGTGTGTATGTGATGTTCTTTAGCTGATTTTAAGATGGCTTTAGCAAATTCAAACTGAGCAAATATTTCACCTCCTGATAAAGTTAAACCTCCACCGGATTCTTCGTAAAATTCTTTGTCTTTTAATACCTCTGTAATAATTTCTTCTACAGTCTTTTCTTCACCGACTAAGGTGAATTTCTCTCGTTGAGCATCTTTCATTTTTTCAGGTTTCATTCTTTGAGATTCAGGATTAGAACACCATGGACAGCGCAGAGGACATCCTTTTAAAAAAACAGTTGTACGAATACCCGGGCCGTCATGAATTGAAAAGTGTTGAATATTAAAAATAATTCCTTTAGATATTTCCATAAGAGTTCCTCCTCTTCATAAGTCTATCCTATCACAAAAACGAAAGAAAAACAATTACGAACGAAAGGTTAATTTGTTGTTTTTTGCTTTTTATTTTGGTAGAATAAAACGGAGGTGTAAAATGAAAAGATTGGAACAAATTATTAAATTAGTATCAGAATATGAAAAGATCGACGTTAATACATTATCGGAAAAATTAAATGTATCGAAAGTAACGATTAGAAAAGATTTAGATAAATTAGAGTCAAAAGGTTTATTACACAGAGAGCATGGATATGCTGTATTAAATAGTGGAGATGACTTAAATGTACGTTTGTCAATTAACTATGAAATTAAGAGAAAAATTGTTCAGGAAGCAGTAAAATTGGTGTCAGATAATGAAACAATAATGATAGAATCTGGATCGACCTGTGCTTTACTTGCTGAGGAAATTTGCAAGCAAAAAAGAAATGTTACGATTGTAACAAATTCATTTTTTATAGCAAATTTTGTGAGAGCTTATGATTCATGTCGTATTATTGTTCTTGGTGGAGAGTTTCAGAAGGATTCACAGGTTACTGTGGGACCTTTATTAAAAGAAATGATACAGACTTTTCATGTGCATCAAGCTTTTGTTGGGACAGATGGTTACGATAAAGAGATGGGCTTTACAGGAAAAGATTTAATGCGCAGTGAGGTAGTTCAATATATTTCAGCAGCGTCGGATAAAGTCATTGTACTAACTGACTCAAGTAAATTTGATAAAAGGGGTACAGTAAGAAGATTTGCTTTAAGTCAAGTCTATGAAGTAATAACAGACGAAAAACTTTCTAAACAAAATATAGCTACATTAGAAAATGCTGGGATAATGGTTAAGGTAGTTTCGTAAGAGGTTAAATGTATGAATCAAGATAGGAATAAACTGCTCTCTAAAATTGCTTATCTGTATTATATTGAAAACTTAAATCAGTCACAAATAGCAGCAAAATTAGGAATTTATAGAACCTCTATTAGTAGAATGTTAACAGAAGCAAGGAATGCAGGAATTGTTAAAATTGAAATAGAGAATTTTGATACCAATATGTTTAAGTTGGAAAATTATGTAAAAGAAAAATATGGTCTGGAAAGTTTAGAAATTATTCCAAATGAATTTGATGATAATCCAACAATTTTATCTGAAAGAATTTCTCAAGTTGCAGCAGGTGTCCTTAGGAATCTAATTGATGATAATATGAAAATTGGCTTTTCTTGGGGGAAAAGTTTAAGTAATTTAGTAGATTTAATTCACAGTAAAAGTGTCCGAAATGTTCACTTCTATCCTCTAGCAGGTGGTCCTAGTCACATACACGCTAAATACCATGTGAATACACTGATTTATGAAATGTCTAGAAAATTTCATGGAGAGTGTACATTTATGAATGCAACGATTGTGCAAGAAAATAAATTGTTAGCAGATGGTATTTTGCAATCAAGATATTTTGAAAATTTGAAAAATAGTTGGAAAGATTTAGATATAGCTGTAGTCGGAATTGGTGATTTTAGCAATAAAGGAAAGCATCAATGGTTAGACATGCTTACAGAGGATGACTTTAAAGAATTGACCAAAGTTAAAACTGTAGGAGAAATTTGTTGTCGATTTTTTGATTCAAAAGGTAAAGAAGTCTATGAAAACTTACAGGAAAGAACGATAGCAATCTCTTTGGAAGATTTAAAAAATATTCCTCAAAGTTTAGCTGTTGCTTACGGTGATACGAAAGTATCTTCGATTCTTTCTGTCTTGCGTGCTAATTTAGTAAATCATTTGATTACAGACAAAAATACAATTTTAAAAGTTTTGGAAGAAGATGGGGATTTGACTTTTAGAGAGATTCTAGGTGAGTGAAAATGATAGACTGATTCAGTTTATCGTTTTTCTTTTTAGTTGATTGCACATTTGTGCTTATATAAACAAAAATAGTTTATCTGTTGTTTTTGGATTGACAACTTTATTATGTAGTTGTATTCTATAGTTACAAAAGAAAATTTTAAAATTTCAAATGAAAAAAGCTTTTTACATAGTGAAATGAGGAGGAATTTATGGAAATTATTGTTCCAGATCAAATTATCATGGGTTTAATTTTATATGCTGGTGATGCGAAACAACATATTTATAAAGCGTTAGATTACATAAAAAATGGTACATGTGAACGGTGTGAAGAAGAAATCCAGTTAGCTGATGCAGCCTTATTAGAAGCTCATAATCTACAAACAAAATTCTTGGCACAGGAAGCGTCTGGTACAAAGACAGAAATTACAGCTCTCTTTGTTCATTCACAAGATCATCTCATGACTAGTATGACGGAGATTAATTTAATCAAAGAAATTATTAGTTTGAGAAAAGAACTTCATAAAAAATAATACTAGAGTATTATCATTGTTATTAACATAGAGGAGGAAAACATAATGGTGAAGATTGGTTTGTTTTGTGCAGCAGGTTTTTCTACTGGTATGCTTGTAAATAATATGAAAATTGCAGCGCAATCTAGTGGAGTTGAGGCAGAAATAGAGGCGTTTTCTCAGTCTAAATTAGCGGATTATGCGCCAAATATAGATGTTGCACTATTGGGTCCACAAGTTGCTTATACATTAGATAAATCAAAAGAAATTTGTGATAAGTGTGATGTTCCGATAGCTGTTATTCCGATGATGGACTATGGTGTGTTAGATGGGAAAAAAGTATTAGATTTGGCCCTATCTTTGATTAGTGGGTAAGAAAAGGAGATTTATTATGTCAAAGATGGATGTTCAGAAAATCATTGCACCGATGATGAAGTTTGTGAATATGCGTGGCATTATAGCTCTAAAAGATGGGATGTTAGCAATTTTGCCATTGACAGTAGTTGGCAGTTTGTTCTTGATTATGGGACAATTGCCGTTCGAAGGATTAAATAAGAGCATTGCTAGTGTTTTTGGAGCTAATTGGACAGAGCCGTTTATGCAAGTATATTCAGGAACTTTTGCTATTATGGGTCTAATTTCTTGTTTTTCAATTGCCTATTCTTATGCTAAGAATAGCGGAGTAGAGGCTTTACCAGCTGGAGTTCTATCTGTATCTGCATTCTTTATTTTGCTAAGATCATCTTATATCCCTAAACAAGGTGAGGCGATTGGGGACGCTATTAGTAAAGTTTGGTTTGGAGGCCAAGGAATTATCGGTGCTATCATTATAGGTTTGGTAGTAGGAAGTATTTATACCTTCTTTATAAAGAGAAAAATTGTTATTAAGATGCCAGAACAAGTTCCACAAGCTATTGCCAAACAGTTTGAAGCAATGATTCCAGCATTTGTAATTTTCTTATCTTCTATGATTGTATATATTTTAGCGAAGTCATTGACTAATGGCGGAACATTCATAGAAATGATTTATTCTGCTATTCAAGTTCCGTTGCAAGGTTTAACTGGATCTTTGTATGGTGCTATTGGAATTGCATTCTTTATATCATTTTTGTGGTGGTTTGGTGTTCATGGGCAATCGGTAGTAAATGGAGTAGTGACAGCTCTGCTTTTATCTAATCTTGATGCTAATAAAGCTATGTTAGCCTCTGGTAATCTATCATTAGAAAATGGTGCACATATTGTTACTCAACAATTTTTAGATTCATTTTTAATTCTATCAGGTTCAGGGATTACGTTTGGTCTTGTAGTTGCCATGCTTTTTGCAGCAAAATCAAAACAATACCAAGCCTTAGGAAAAGTTGCAGCTTTTCCAGCAATATTTAACGTAAATGAGCCAGTTGTATTTGGATTTCCGATTGTCATGAATCCAGTTATGTTTGTACCTTTCATTCTTGTTCCTGTACTTGCAGCTGTGATAGTATATGGAGCTATTGCAACAGGTTTCATGCAGCCATTCTCAGGGGTAACATTGCCTTGGAGTACACCAGCTATTCTATCAGGATTTTTGGTGGGTGGATGGCAAGGTGTTGTGACTCAGTTATTAGTATTGGTGATATCTACAGTGGTTTACTTTCCATTCTTTAAGATACAAGATCGTTTAGCTTGCCAAAATGAAATCAAACAATCTTAGAGGTATTTGTGTGTTACTGTTAAACTCACACATTTGTGCTAAAAATTAGAGAGTTAAAATTTTTCTAGTTAAAAGCTTGAAAATTTCTATAAAAATCGGTATTATATTTTCGAAAGAAATAAAAATATTTTCGAAAGAAAGGTGCTTACGATGGTAAATACAGAAGTAGCAAGAACAACAATCAAGACAGAATATTTTGGCAGCCTTACTGAAAGGATGAACAAATATCGAGAAGATGTTTTAAATAAAAAACCTTATATTGATGCTGAGAGAGCAGTTCTAGCAACACGCGCCTATGAACGATACAAGGAACAACCTAATGTCCTAAAACGTGCATATATGCTGAAAGAAATTTTGGAAAATATGTCTATCTATATTGAAGAAGAATCTATGATTGCGGGAAATCAAGCTTCTTCCAATAAAGATGCTCCTATTTTTCCGGAATATACGCTAGAATTTGTTCTCAATGAGTTGGATCTTTTTGAAAAGCGTGATGGAGATGTTTTCTATATTACAGAAGAAACAAAAGAACAACTTAGAAGTATTGCTCCGTTTTGGGAAAATAATAATTTACGTGCTAGAGCTGGTGCCTTATTACCTGAAGAAGTGTCTGTTTATATGGAAACAGGATTCTTCGGTATGGAAGGTAAGATGAATTCTGGAGATGCTCACTTAGCAGTTAACTATCAGAAACTTTTGCAATTTGGTTTAAGAGGTTTTGAAGAGCGGGCTCGTAAAGCAAAAGTAGCTCTAGATTTAACAGATCCAGCAAGTATTGATAAATATCATTTTTACGACTCTATATTTATCGTAATCGATGCTATTAAAGTATATGCAAAGCGCTTTGTTGCTCTTGCTAAAAGTTTAGCCGAAAATGCAAATCCTAAACGTAAGAAAGAATTACTTGAGATTGCAGATATTTGCTCTAGAGTCCCATATGAACCGGCAACTACTTTTGCAGAAGCTATTCAATCAGTTTGGTTTATTCAATGTATTTTACAAATTGAATCTAATGGCCACTCTCTTTCATATGGCCGTTTTGATCAATATATGTATCCATATATGAAGGCTGATTTAGAAAGTGGTAAAGAAACAGAAGATAGCATTGTTGAACGTCTGACAAATCTTTGGATTAAGACAATTACAATCAATAAGGTTCGCAGTCAATCACATACATTTTCTTCAGCAGGAAGTCCTTTATATCAAAATGTTACAATTGGTGGACAGACTCGAGATAAGAAGGATGCTGTTAACCCATTATCTTATTTGGTATTAAAATCAGTTGCACAAACCCATCTACCGCAACCTAATCTAACTGTACGTTACCATGCAGGTTTAGATGCTCGTTTCATGAATGAGTGTATTGAAGTGATGAAACTTGGTTTTGGTATGCCTGCATTTAATAATGATGAGATTATTATTCCTTCTTTTATTGCAAAAGGAGTATTGGAAGATGATGCTTATGATTACAGTGCCATTGGATGTGTTGAAACGGCAGTTCCAGGGAAATGGGGCTATCGTTGCACAGGTATGAGTTATATGAACTTCCCTAAGGTTCTACTTATCACGATGAATGATGGAATTGATCCGGCTTCGGGTAAACGGTTTGCACCAAGCTTTGGTCATTTTAAGGATATGAAGAACTTTTCTGAATTAGAAAATGCTTGGGATAAAACACTAAGATATTTGACACGAATGAGTGTTATTGTTGAAAATTCTATTGATTTATCATTGGAACGAGAAGTTCCTGATATTCTATGTTCAGCATTGACTGATGATTGTATTGGTCGTGGAAAACACCTTAAAGAAGGTGGAGCAGTATATGATTATATATCAGGATTGCAAGTTGGAATTGCAAATTTGTCGGATTCATTAGCTGCAATTAAAAAATTGGTGTTTGAGGAAGAACGTATAAGCCCAAGTCAGCTTTGGCATGCACTGGAAACAGATTATGCCGGAGAAGAAGGTAAGGTCATTCAAGAAATGTTGATTCATGATGCACCTAAGTATGGTAATGATGATGATTATGCTGACAAATTGGTTACTGCTGCTTATGACATTTATGTTGATGAAATTGCTAAATATCCTAATACACGTTATGGAAGAGGGCCTATTGGAGGAATTCGTTATTCAGGAACATCTTCTATATCAGCCAACGTAGGGCAGGGACGTGGAACATTAGCAACTCCAGATGGACGCAACGCGGGTACACCGTTAGCAGAGGGTTGTTCACCATCACATAATATGGATCAACACGGCCCTACATCTGTTTTAAAATCTGTTTCAAAATTACCAACAGATGAAATCGTAGGTGGGGTTCTCTTAAATCAGAAAGTAAATCCTCAAACGTTAGCCAAAGAAGAAGATAAATTAAAACTAATTGCTTTGTTACGAACATTCTTTAATCGTTTACATGGGTACCATATTCAATACAATGTTGTTTCCAGAGAGACGTTGATTGACGCTCAGAAACATCCTGAAAAACACAGAGACTTAATTGTTCGTGTTGCAGGATACTCTGCATTCTTCAATGTTCTTTCTAAGGCAACCCAAGATGACATTATAGGACGTACTGAGCATACTTTGTAAAATAAAGAGGTTCTTTTTATGGAATTTATGCTTGACACATTAAATTTAGATGAGATTAAAAAGTGGTCTGAAATTTTGCCGCTAGCTGGGGTAACTTCAAATCCCACTATTGCAAAAAGAGAGGGTTCTATTAATTTTTTTGAACGAATCAAAGATGTAAGAGAATTGATTGGCTCCACACCCTCTATTCATGTTCAGGTGATTTCTCAAGATTTTGAAGGCATCTTAAAGGATGCTCATGAAATTCGAAGACAAGCAGGAGATGATATATTTATCAAAGTACCTGTTACTCCAGCTGGATTACGTGCAATAAAGGTGCTAAAAAAAGAGGGCTACCATATCACTGCAACAGCTATTTATACAGTTATTCAGGGATTATTAGCTATCGAAGTAGGAGCGGATTACCTAGCTCCATATTATAATAGAATGGAAAATCTGAACATTGATTCAAATTCTGTCATTCGTCAATTAGCTCTTGCTATTGATAGACAGAACTCTCCTAGTAAGATTTTAGCTGCATCCTTTAAAAATGTAGCACAAGTAAATAATGCTTTAGCTGCAGGTGCGCATGCTGTTACAGCAGGAGCGGATGTTTTTGAATCAGCTTTCGCCATGCCATCTATCCAAAAGGCGGTTGATGATTTTTCTGACGATTGGTTTGTTATTCAAAATAGTCGTTCCATTTAGATAGAGAGGAAATACATATGAGAATTTTTGCTAGTCCTTCTAGATATATTCAGGGGGAAAATGCCTTGTTTGAAAATGCCAAATCAATTTTGGATTTGGGAAATTGCCCTATTCTATTATGCGATCAGTTGGTTTATGATATTGTTGGAAAACGATTTGAAGATTACCTACATAGGTATGGTTTCCATATTGTTCTGGCGCTATTTAATGGTGAAGCTTCTGACAATGAAATCAATCGAGTTGTTGCCTTGGCTGAGAAAGAAAATTGTGATAGTATTATCGGTCTTGGTGGAGGAAAGACGATTGATAGCGCAAAAGCTATTGCAGATTTGATTGAAAAGCCTGTTATTATTGCTCCAACAATTGCATCGACCGACGCACCTGTATCTGCTTTATCTGTTATTTATACAGATGAAGGTGCATTTGATCATTATCTATTTTATTCTAAAAATCCAGATTTAGTTTTGGTTGATACAAAAGTTATTTCACAAGCCCCTAAGCGTTTATTAGCGTCTGGTATTGCAGATGGTTTAGCAACTTGGGTTGAGGCGCGTGCGGTTATGCAGGCAAATGGAAAAACTATGTTGGGACAACAGCAAACATTGGCTGGAGTTGCAATTGCGAAGAAATGTGAAGAAACGCTGTTTGCAGATGGTTTACAGGCTATGGCAGCTTGTGAAACTAAAGTGGTGACACCAGCATTAGAAAATATTGTTGAAGCTAATACTTTATTGAGTGGTCTAGGTTTTGAAAGTGGAGGATTAGCTGCGGCGCATGCAATTCATAATGGTTTTACTGCATTGACAGGTGACATTCATCATTTAACACATGGTGAAAAAGTAGCTTATGGAACTTTAGTACAACTATTATTGGAAAATAGACCTAAAGAAGAACTTGATAAGTATATTGAGTTTTACAAAAAAATTGGTATGCCAACAACTCTAAAAGAAATGCATTTGGATCAAGTTGGATATGATGATTTAATAAAAGTTGGTAAACAAGCAACTATGGAGGGTGAGACAATTCATCAGATGCCGTTTAAGATTTCGCCCTCAGATGTTGCTCAAGCTATTATCGCTGTAGATGCCTATGTAAATTCAAAATAAACAATAAGGACTACTGTTTTCCAAATGGTAGTCTTTTATTGATCCCCGTATTGAATTTTATAGCAGATTGAAATAAGATGAGAACAAATCGATTGGGAAAGTAAAATTAATTTCTATAAATGTTTTAGCAATTGTTTCGTACTATTTCAGATTCAGTCTACTATACGTTCTTCATAAATCAAAAAGCGACATAGGTAGTCGGCTATTTATTGTGAATACATTAATTAGCATTCCAGTTTTATCTTCGGTCTAAAATAAGTATTTTGTGCTATACGAGATAAGCTTCTTGACTTACTCCTTGATTTACTGCATAACAATGGGATAAAAAGTGGGAGATAGAGCAATTCATAGTCATCAAAATTAATGAGATACAGTATACAGTTTTTCCTTTAAACACATTTCAAATTCCCTCAAAAATGGTATAATAGTAACATCACAAAATTGGAGAGAGACCATGAGTTTTTACAATCATAAAGAAATTGAGCCTAAGTGGCAGGGCTACTGGGCAGAACATCATACATTTAAGACAGGAACAGATGCATCAAAACCTAAGTTTTATGCGCTTGATATGTTCCCTTATCCGTCTGGAGCTGGTCTGCACGTAGGACACCCAGAAGGTTATACTGCAACCGATATCCTCAGTCGTTACAAACGTGCGCAAGGCTACAATGTCCTTCACCCAATGGGTTGGGATGCTTTTGGTTTGCCTGCAGAGCAATACGCTATGGATACTGGTAATGACCCAGCAGAATTTACAGCGGAAAACATTGCCAACTTCAAACGTCAAATCAATGCGCTTGGATTTTCTTATGACTGGGATCGTGAAGTCAACACAACAGATCCAAACTACTACAAGTGGACTCAATGGATTTTCACCAAGCTTTACGAAAAAGGCTTGGCCTATGAAGCTGAAGTGCCAGTAAACTGGGTTGAGGAATTGGGAACTGCCATTGCCAATGAAGAAGTGCTTCCTGACGGAACTTCTGAACGTGGAGGCTATCCAGTTGTCCGCAAACCAATGCGCCAATGGATGCTCAAAATCACGGCTTACGCAGAGCGCTTGCTCAATGACTTAGATGAACTAGATTGGTCAGAGTCTATCAAGGATATGCAACGCAACTGGATTGGTAAATCAACTGGTGCCAATGTAACTTTCAAAGTAAAAGGAACAGACAAGGAATTTACAGTCTTTACTACTCGTCCGGACACACTTTTCGGTGCGACTTTCACTGTCTTGGCTCCTGAACATGAATTAGTAGACGCTATCACAAGTTCAGAGCAAGCAGAAGCTGTAGCAGACTATAAACACCAAGCCAGCCTTAAGTCTGACTTGGTTCGTACAGACCTTGCTAAAGAAAAAACAGGGGTTTGGACTGGTGCTTATGCCATCAACCCTGTCAATGGTAAGGAAATGCCAATCTGGATTGCGGACTATGTTCTTGCTAGTTATGGAACAGGTGCGGTTATGGCTGTGCCTGCCCACGACCAACGTGACTGGGAATTTGCCAAACAATTTGACCTTCCAATCGTCGAAGTACTTGAAGGTGGAAATGTCGAAGAAGCTGCCTACACAGAGGATGGCCTGCATGTCAACTCAGACTTCCTAGATGGATTGAACAAAGAAGACGCTATTGCCAAGATTGTGGCTTGCTTGGAAGAAAAAGGCTGTGGTCAGGAGAAGGTTACCTACCGCCTCCGCGACTGGCTCTTTAGCCGTCAACGTTACTGGGGTGAACCAATTCCAATCATTCATTGGGAAGATGGAACTTCAACAGCTGTTCCTGAAAGTGAATTGCCACTTGTCTTGCCTGTAACCAAGGATATCCGCCCTTCAGGTACAGGGGAAAGTCCATTGGCTAACTTGACAGATTGGCTTGAAGTGACTCGTGCAGATGGTGTCAAAGGTCGTCGTGAAACCAACACTATGCCACAATGGGCAGGTTCAAGCTGGTACTACCTCCGCTATATTGACCCACACAATACTGAGAAATTGGCTGATGAGGATCTTCTCAAACAATGGTTGCCAGTAGATATCTACGTGGGTGGTGCAGAGCATGCTGTTCTTCACTTGCTCTACGCTCGTTTCTGGCATAAATTCCTCTATGACCTCGGTGTTGTTCCAACTAAGGAACCATTCCAAAAACTCTTTAACCAAGGAATGATTTTGGGAACAAGCTACCGTGACCACCGTGGGGCTCTTGTGGCAACCGATAAGGTTGAAAAACGTGACGGTTCTTTCTTCCATGTGGAAACAGGAGAGGAGTTAGAGCAAGCGCCAGCCAAGATGTCTAAATCTCTTAAGAATGTTGTCAACCCAGACGATGTGGTGGAGCAATACGGTGCCGATACCCTTCGTGTTTATGAAATGTTCATGGGCCCACTTGATGCTTCAATCGCTTGGTCAGAAGAAGGTCTGGAAGGAAGTCGTAAATTCCTTGACCGTGTTTATCGTTTGATTACAAGTAAGGAAATTATTGCGGAAAACAATGGTGCTCTTGACAAGGTTTATAACGAAACCGTTAAAGCTGTCACAGAGCAAATCGAATCATTGAAATTCAACACAGCTATTGCCCAACTTATGGTCTTTGTCAACGCCGCTAACAAGGAAGACAAGCTCTATGTGGACTATGCCAAAGGATTTATCCAATTGATTGCGCCATTTGCACCTCACTTGGCAGAAGAACTTTGGCAAACTGTTGCAGCAACAGGTGAATCAATCTCTTACGTAGCTTGGCCAACATGGGATGAAAGTAAATTGGTTGAAGACGAAATCGAAATCGTCGTCCAAATCAAAGGTAAAGTCCGTGCCAAACTCATGGTTGCTAAAGACCTGTCACGTGAAGAATTGCAAGAAATTGCTCTTGCTGATGAAAAAGTCAAGGTAGAAATTGACGGTAAGGAAATCGTGAAAGTGATTAGTGTACCAAATAAATTGGTTAATATTGTTGTAAAATAACCAATTTATTTGCTGATTTCCAACCTCAAACAGTTTCCCAAACTGTTTGAGCCAACTAAACTCGTTAATATCGTTGTGAAATAAGGTAGGAATCCTTCAGAGTAGAATCTGGAGGATTTTTTGAATCTTCTTATGAAAGTATGGTATACTATGGGCAACTATAAAGTTTGAAAAGTGAAAAAAGGAGAAAGCTATGCCAGTAAATGAATATGGTCAAATGATTGGGGAGTCAATGGAAGGTTATACACCAGGTGAACTGCCTTCTATTGATTTCTTAGAAGGGCGTTATGCTAGGATAGAGGCTCTTTCAGTGGAAAAGCATGCGGAGGATTTGCTAGCTGTTTATGGGCCTGATACGCCTCAGGAGATGTGGACCTACCTTTTTCAGGAGCCAGTAGCAGATATGGGGGAGCTGGTTAGCCTTTTACATCAGATGTTGGCTCGTAAGGACCGTTTTTACTATGCAATCATAGACAAGGCGACTGGTAAGGCTTTGGGATCTTTTTCTCTCATGCGCATTGACCAGAATAACCGAGTAATAGAAGTCGGAGCAGTCACTTTTTCTCCAGAGCTAAGGGGTACACGGATAGGAACTGAAGCTCAGTATCTCCTAGCTCGCTATGTTTTTGAGGAGCTAAACTATCGTCGCTACGAGTGGAAATGCGATGCCTTAAATCTGCCATCCAGACGAGCTGCGGAGCGTTTGAGCTTTATTTATGAAGGAACCTTCCGTCAGGCAGTGGTTTATAAGGGACGTACGAGAGATACGGATTGGTTGTCTATGATTGATAAGGACTGGCCTCAAGTCAAAGATCGTTTGGAAACATGGTTGCGTCCTGAAAATTTTGATAAAAATGG